>Ga0129307_1000122_pt1 | contig 130296 bp, 104 predicted proteins | sample P1105metagenome_FD_94437 | JGI IMG/M metagenome (GOLD analysis project Ga0129307, IMG submission 94437) | Capybara group fecal microbial communities from Wisconsin, USA - P1105 metagenome | ecosystem: Host-associated > Mammals > Digestive system > Large intestine > Fecal | place: USA... | reverse complement strand
TCACTTCAAAAACCTGACCTTCTCCTTTTTAAACCTCCAGTTTCTTAAATTATACCCTTAAATTCCGGATTTTTCATCTTCTGAAACTTGTAAATCAGCTCAGATCTATTAGGAATCCAGCTGGTTTTGCAAGATTTTTCCCTGTTTTTTGCTATACACCTACAAATTATTATTTGTGGGAAATTAAAATAATTCAAAATCGTTTTCAAGTAAAATATCTGATAGTTGTATTTCCCCATAAACATATCTGTCAGTTCTCTCTAAATTAAATTTTTTATAATATTCATCAGAAAAATTTATTAATTCATTCTCATCGACTCTAATAATTAATTCTTTTTTGTCAGGAGAATCTGAAATCTTTGACGTATTAGAAATATCAATAACTGTAACAATTAAATTTTCTGGTAAGATCCCGATATAGGCCCCACACCATGTTAGATTTTGTTTTTTAAGAATTTTTCCCTTGATAGGATACGATATAGAATTAGATGGTCCTTCAAGCTTAAAAAATCTGTTATTTAAACCATTGGGAACATTAAAATAAGTGTTATTAGATTTTATATATATTTCATTTTCCGTAACAATATTAAATTCAATGTATGAAGGTTTCCCTTTCAAATTGAAACGAACCATTATTGAATTTTCAGATTCTATTATCTCATTAATTAAAATTTTTCCCCATCTTTTAAATTTTATAAAACTACCATTCTCGTTAATATCAATTAAGAAACCTTCCTCTGTATTATAAGTTTTACAAATTCCCCAGGAAACTTTCTCATTTACAAATTTTATTTTTTCAGGAGTCAAAACATTTAAGCCCCAATATCCACGTAAATCATATCCAAAAAGAAGCGTAGTATTTAATAGAATAATAAGAAAAATACTCTTTTTCATATGTATCACCTCCCCAAAATATAAACTTGAAGAATCTCAATTTGTTTCATTTCTATAGGAACTTGTAAAACTGATCCAATCTATTGAAAAATCAGCTGAAATTACAAGATTTTACCCCTATTTTTGTTCTCCCCCTACAAATCATTATTTGTGGGATATAAAGTTTATGCAATTATCTAGGTTATATCCATATTTTTCTTTATATAATATTAGAAAATCACGTAATCCCAAAAGAATCTCATTTTCAGAATAAAGTTCTTTTTCATTTTTTTTATATTTTCCTAATTGCTTTCTTAAATCATCAATTGTTGCAGGATCATTTGGTTCATTATCATTCCAAACATCACAATCAATATCAGATAATAAAGAAATTAAAGAATCATCATTTAAATTCTGTTCAATATACGATTCAAGTATTTTTATAATGTATTCATATGCTTCTTTAAATGTCATAACGTTTAACTGTTTGTATTTTTATCAGTACCTAAATAATTATTTGCAGAATAATGTCAAAATATCTATTTTGAAGCTTCCTCCTCAATATAAGTAATATTTATTTTTGAAAAATATGTACATATTATTTTGAGATATTTTGTGTCTATACTAAACGAGTTCTGTAAGGTTTCTACATATAAGTTAAACTCTTTGTTATCGATACCTATTTTTTCTTCACCAACCTTAAATATTTTATCATATTGAAAGAGTATTTCCTCAAATTGTTTATCGATATCAAAATTATCATCAGAACTTAAAATAGCATAACCTTCTTTTTCAATATTTTTTGTTCGAGGGTTACAATCTCCTTTCATTCTATAGCTTCGAAATTTAATATTATAATCATTAGATACCTGCTGCGGATTAAAATTCTTTCCTGAAAGAATTATATCTATATATATTTTCATATAACCTCCGTTATTATTCTATATATATTGATAATACTGTATTTTAATTTTTTTTCTTATATTTTTATCATCCCCTACTGATCATTATTTGTAGAAATAGATTTCAGATATTTATTTACAATATGTTTTGAATTATCAAATCTAAATTGGTTTATATCGATTGTATCTCCATTCATAGAATATATTTCTAATTCATAAATATACCCTTCGACTATATGTAATAAAAAAGAAATTGGAGTTTTATTCTCTTGTTCAATTGAGCTGTTAAAAAATCTTTCCCGAGAAAGTCTTCCTTAAACAATTCTTGTATCCATTTTTTTTCATTTGTTGTTAATAACTCTTTCATCTTTTTTCCGATTTTGTTTCAGCAACAGTTAGTATTTCTTCTCTTCTTTTTCAATTCTATTTTGATAATCCTTGCAAATAATTATATGCACAAAGTAAAATGGATGTAAAAATATTCCGATTTATTATTATTTCATTGATAGATTTTTTCTTTATCATTGCATGTCCAGCTTTCATGAAACTTTTAAATCCTATTATTCTTGTTAAATCATCGTTGTCTATATGAATTAGATATGAACCATCATCAAAAGCAGATTCTGGACTCCAACTTATTAAGTGTTTAGTTTCTTTTAGTAATTCACTTTTTATATTTGAAGTATCAATATCACTATAATTTTGCAAATAATATCCCCTAGCAATTTCAAGACTGGAATATAAATCAAAAACTTTATTAGAGTTAATTAGATTATTCGAAAATTGTAATAACTCATCTTTGATACATGAAAATGTAGTAGCGTAGGGCTCATTTATTCCATAAACAGAATCTTTTAGAAAAACAACAAATTTTCCTTCTCCAACAAAATCATCATAAAAAAATTTACTTACTTCAATTTCTATTGCAAATGTTTTTTTATCACCAAAAATCATTTATATTTCTCCATTCTTGACATCCCCTACTAATCATTATTTATGAGAGGACTTACATTTATGCTCATACTGAACCCCTAAAATATTATCAATTAAGAAACGACCTTTAATAAAATAATACAGAAAATCAACTGATATAATAATTCCTGCAATACAAGCTATAAAAAAAAATTTTTGAAAAACCAATAAGGAACACAGAAGTGTCAGGTAATAAACATTTTTTAGCAATACCTTTATTGATGAGGTCATTCTTATTTTTGCAATTACAAAACCAGGTGATGTAAAAAAAACATTATTTGCTAAAAGACTTGAAATTATAATGATTAATCCTGTATACAATAATATCTTATTTTTTAAGAAGCTCTCAATTAAAAGATATAAAAGAGTTATCATGAAATAAAATATAAAATCTATAAGCCAAGATTTTCCAATATTTTTTACGCTGTTATAAAGTTCCCTTTTTATATCTTTTGTCCTAAGTAATATAATTCCTAATGAAATGAAAAATAATATTACAAAACAGAAATAAGTAATAATAAATCCTTTTCTATAAAGGAAGAAGAAACATATCAATAAATCAAATAATCCGTATAAGCTAAGTAATATAATATTATTTATGTACTGCTTCATTTAACTTCCCCTAAAATTCTCTACCATCCATTTTTTTTAATAGAATTTTTAGTTTTGGAATTACAGTATTATCTATAGAATATTTATATTGTTCTTCTTTTTCTAAAGCAAGAACTTCTTCGATATAATCCCATTGTTCATGAAAATCTTTTGAAAAGTTTTGATTTGAACTTCCATCAATTAATTCATATAATCCCCATAGATTTTCATTTAATGAATAGAGATTTATTGATTTTTTTTCATATAACTCAATGTTATTAATCATTTGTTTAATACCATCTTTAAAGTCCATGATTATTCCCTCAATATTATTATAGTTGAATCTCTATCTGTTTTGTAATTAGAGTTTGATTCAAAGACTGATTAGCTTTTTTTCGTATTATTTCAAGATCACTTTCAATATTTTTATTATAAAAACATTCTAAGATTTCTATATTATTTCTGATGAAATCACAACAATTATCTATTTGTTTTTTTATAGTTTTGACGTAATTTCCTTTTAATTTATTGATAGTAAAAATTGAATAATGCATATTTAAATATTTACTAATCCAATACATTGAAATCCAATTATTATCTTTTTGGGAAATTGATAAACTAACTTGTCTGATCGATATTTCTATTTTAATACAACAATTTTTGGCTTCTATAATAGAATTATAACTAAAATCAGTGTCATTAAGCGTATAGAAGTTTTTAAATGCGTAAGGAATTTTTTTAATCTTATTTTGTAGATAGTCGATTATTTGTTTATCCATTTTTTTTCTGATTATAAATAATCTTAGCATCAGAATAAATTGTAAGCAATAAAAAATATTTAATACTTTTTTCCAGAAATTTTGTATAAAATCGATCTTTTTGAACCATATTATATTTAGCGGAATATGAAGTTCCCTCAGGAGTGTAACATGGATATCATTAATACAATTGAACCGTCAGGAACTCAGAGAGAAATAAAGGACCGTCTTTTTAAGGCTATTTTCGGCCGCGATAACGAACAGAGTAAGAAATGGAGACTTGAACTTTATAATGCTTTGCGGGGAACCAATTATACAGATCCTGATGCCCTGAAAATAAATACCATCGAAAATGTAATTTATCTTTCCATGAGGAACGACCTTTCTTTTCTAATTGATTCACAGATGACATTATTCGAGCAGCAGTCCAAATATAATCCTAACATGCCATTACGAGGCCTTATGTATTTTGCCCAGCTTTATCAGATGCATCTTGGGCGGCTTGGAAAAACTCTGCACAGAAATACAATTGTAAAAATCCCTTATCCAAAGTTTGTGGTCTTTTATAACGGCGACCGCGAAACTGAGGACAGAGAATTATTGAGGCTGTCTGATGCTTTCGAAGAGAAGGAAAAAGATGGCGATTTTGAATGGACTGCAGAACTTATAAACATCAATTCAAATCATAATAAAACTCTTCAAAAAAACTGCAAACCGTTGTATGATTATGTCAGATATGTTTCAAAGATAAAAGAAAACAAGAAGCATAACATGACAACTGAAGAAGCCGTGAACGAAGCTGTAGACTGGGCTATCAAAGAGAATCTGCTGGACGGCTTCTTTAAAATTCAGAAAGAGGAGGTACTTGGTATGAGTCTGACAGAATATGATGAAGAAGAATACTTACGAGATTCTTTTCAAGAAGGTGTAGAACAGAAAGCCATTGATGCTGCAATAGAACTTCTTAAAGAAAAAATTGATCCAGAGATAATTGCTAAATGTGAAAAACTTCCTCTGGAACAGGTTCTTGAATTGAAGAAATCAATTACTGTGCACGCATAAAATTAAAACATAATTTCTCATATACCAATCCCTTTATGACGCTCTTATTTTCTAGTGGCGAAAATTACTTTTTTGCTTTATTATATAGAAAGAAGGCATTTAATAATGGTCTCGGCGCTCGGACATTCAATAATTCTAAGAATCAAAGACTTCTTATATATGATTGGTTATCTTGGAAAACTGATAACCGCGTCCTTCTTTTTTGCCAAACGTGGTAAAACTGCGCGAAAAATCCTTACCATGCAGCTTTTGTTCACCTATGTGGAAGCTCTTCCAATCTGCTGTTTTCTGGCAGCGGGAATCGGTTCTTCTGTCGTTATGATTGGAAACACCTTTCTAACCGCGCTCGGGCAGGACAAATTAAAATATGATCTTCTTGTTCTTTTGATAATGAGAGAGCTTGGTCCTATTCTTATAGCCTTTATTGTTACTGCCCGCTCTGCAACTGCTATTGCTACAGAAATCAGTACAATGGTTGTAAGACATGAAATCGAAGCTTATATTTCAATCGGGATTGACCCTATCAGCCATATTGCAGCTCCTCGTTTTCTTGGGGTAACTTTTTCACTTTTCTTCCTTAATATTTATTTTTCGCTTTTTGGCCTGCTCTGCCCTGCCATAATAATTCAGTTTGTTTCAACCACAAGTATTTCTGACTATATTATGAATCTTTTTCTGGCACTTGATTTAAAGATTATTTTGATTTCGATTCTGAAGAGTCTTGTCTTTGGAATGATAATTTCCGGATCGGCAACGCTCTATGGTTTTAGTGCGGGGCGCGCTTCCACAGAAATTCCTATGGCAGGTTTAAGGGCTGTAAGTAAGGCTTTTTTCTACATCATAATTGCAGACGTATTCATTACAGTTCTGTCTTACACTTTGTAAAGCAGGAGTTTTTTTATGGCAATCTTCAAAATGAAAAACGTCTGCTATAGCGACAACAATCTTAAAATCCTTGATGATATTTCGCACTATATTGAGCCGAGTACGGTAACCGCTTTCTTAGGAAAACCTGGCAGCGGAAAGTCTACGGCCCTTAAAGTTCTTGCGGGTCTATATCCGCCGACTTCGGGAACTATAACTTTTGAAGACAAAAATATTCACGAAATGAATCAAAAGCAGCTTATGGACTTTCGTAAAAGAGCCGCCTTTATGTTTCAAGATTCAGCGCTCTGGGCAAACCAGGATATTTACCACAATCTGGAGCTTCCGCTTCAGATTCATTTTCCCGGCATGACTGCAGATGAACGCAAAGAAAGGATCAAAAAATATACAAAGCTCGTAGAATACCATAAACCGCTGGAAATCAGACCAGCAGCACTTTCTATAGGAGAGCAGAAAAAAATCAGTTTTGCCCGCACGCTGATCTGCGATCCTGAAATTCTTTTTCTTGATGAACCTACAGAATCGATTGATGACAAAACTGAAGATTTGTTTATTTCAATACTCAAGGAATTTATTGCAGAAAATAAAACTGTTATTTATGTAAGCCATGATAATTATTTAATAAATTCTTTTCTTTGTGATAAAATATACTTTGCAGACGGTAAAATAAAAGAAAAAATTCTGCTTGATGACGTAAACCAGATTGATGATTATTATGAAGGTGAAATATGAAATTTAAAATAAAGTATGCAGACCAGATTGTTGGTATTTTAAGCATTATTGCAATTATTGCCTTAATCTTCATAATTTTCTTAATCGGTGCAACTCAAAAGTGGTTTGTACCAAAACATAATTATTACACCGTCATCTCTACTGCAGCAAATATAAGCGTTGGAAAATCAATCACCTACAAAGGCTTTGAAATCGGTAAAATAAAAAACTTCGAACTGGACGATGGCGACAAAGTAGTTGTCCATTTCTATATTACTGATGACTACAGAAATAAGATTGTAAAAGATTCAATAATCGAAATTCTTTCAAGTCCTCTGGGATCGTCTGTAGTTTTTTATCCAGGTAACAAAACTGATTTTCTTCCAGACAATTCCTTTATTCCGGAACGTTCCAGCGAAGAAGGAAAGAAGCTGATCCAGGAGAAAAAAGTTAGTGTTACCGAACAAACCGATTCTATCAATACACTTCTTGCATTGGCTACAACTCTCGTAGGTGATATAGACACTCTTGTAAAACAGATTAATGTTGCCCTGGAAGGAAAAGAAGATACACCTCTTACAACTACACTACTTCAGCTTAACGCAATACTTACAAACGTAAACAATATAACAGCTGATCCTTCAGGTCTTATTCCAAAACTTCTGGAAGATGAAAATGCTCAAGGCTCAATTGCCAGTATTTTGAGAGAACTCGATTCTACAATGGGTGATATCGACAAAATAACTTCTTCTGTAGAAAGCAACATGCCTGGCATTTCTATTCTGGTTTCGCAGACCCAGACATTAATTAAGCAGATGCAGGATGTTATGGAAGGCCTTAAGAATAATCCTCTCTTAAAGAACGGCATTTCAGAAAAACCTGAAAAAGAAAATGCAGCACCAAAGCTTAGGGAGGATAACTTCTAATGAAAAAAAGTATCTTTTCAAAATCATTTGCTCTTGCAATACTAATTACATTGATTTTTATTTCATTAACTACAGGCTGTTCTTCCGGTCCAAAGCGCCAGATGTTCATAACAAAAATTAAAGACTCCTGTAAAGAAGCCATTGAAACAGCAAATGCCTTTATCTTAAGCGGAAATTATGAACAGGCAGAAGAACTGTTCAACAAAGCTCAGATGCAGGCAATCTCTATAGATAATTATGACTTACTGCTTTCAATTTCGCTTGCACATGTGAGCCTTTATCTTTCATTTAATCCGCCTGTAATTGATAAAGCAAAATTTTATCTTGATCAGTCCTATGCTCTTGTTCCTTATACAAATAATACAAAAGAAAGCAATCTTTTATGTGCCATGGCAGAAGCAAGAATTATAATCGCCCAGAATACAGTTCAGCAAAATTATGAAGACATAATCGATAAAATAGACAATGCAAAAAAGGTTTTCAAAGATAAGCCTTATAATCATGCTCAATGTAACAGCATTCTCGGAGATATTTACAGACTTTCCGGAAATTATAAGGAAGCAAATAAAATCTATAATGAGGCTGCCAAAATTTTTACCGAGAACATGTATCTTTCCGAAATTGGAATTACATGGTATAAAATAGCGCAGAATCATTCTCAGTATGGAAATAAAAAAGAAGCTCTTGCAGCTTTGAATACTGCAATTTATTACGACCGTTGTGCTGAAAATTCTATGGCTCTTGGTGCTGATTATTACATCAAGGCCGTAATTCTTTTAAAAGATGAGTCTTCAGAAAAGAATCGTAACGAAGCAAAAAGAGCCCTCCGTCATTCCGCTGAAATTTACAAGGCTGCAAATCTAAACGACCTTGCAAACAAGAGTCTGGAATTACTGAGAACTCTAGAATAAATATATGAATATACTTTCAATTAATAACCTTGCAAAAATCGGGCGGGAAAAACCGCTTTTTACAGAAGTAACATTTGGAATTCAGGAAGGCGAAAAAGCTGCTCTGATTGGCCGTAACGGAACGGGTAAGTCTACCCTGCTCGCAACTATAGCCGGCGTGCTTGTGCCAGATGAAGGTACGGTTGTAATAAATAAAGAAGCGGGAATTTCATATTTACCTCAAACTCCTTCATTCAATGAAAACGATACAATCCGCGAGCATATTTTCAAAAATAATTCTCCAAAGCTTTCTGTGATACGGGAGTACGAAGAAATTTGCGAAGAAATGGCAAAGAGTTCTGCGGTGGTTTCGACAGGCTCAACCACCGTAATTTCAGCAGGACTTCAGCATCGCTACGAAGACATCATGCATAAAATGGATACAGCAGACCTCTGGAATTATGAAGCTCAGATCAGTTCTATTCTTTCTACACTTGGCATCACAGACATGACCCGCCGCATGGGAAGTCTGAGCGGCGGCATGTGTAAAAAAGTTGCTCTCGCTCAGGTTCTTGTTGAAGACACAAAGCTTCTTTTGTTAGACGAGCCTACCAACCATCTGGACATTACGACAATTTACTGGCTTCAAAACTACCTGCACGATACAAAGCGCTCCGTACTCATGGTAACTCACGACCGCTGGTTTCTTGATGCTGTATGTACAAATATTTACGAGCTGGCACGCAATAAGCTTAAGCTTTATGTTGGAAACTACAGCCAGTACCTCGAAAAGAAAGAAACAGAAGCCGAGATTGAAGCAAACACTGAGCGCCGCATAGAGTCCGTGCTCCGTTTTGAACGTGAGTGGCTGCTCCGAGGTCCCTGCGCCCGCGGCACTAAAATTAAAGCCAGAATTCAGCGCGACCAGCAGCTTATAAACCGCGAGAAGTTTCAGGCAGACAAGGGCTTCACCTTTGAGGTCAAGGGAAAGCGGCTTGGCGGCAAAGTACTGGAGCTGCATGGGATTAGTAAGAATTATCCAAAGGGTTATGTTAGTGCAACAGGAGGGGAAGGCCTTCCCCTCGCTCCAGAACCGGTAGTTTCGACAAGCTCAACCACCGGTTCTTCCGCTACCCCTTCTAACGGGGGAGGCCCCCGTAACACCCCCGAATACGTCCCTGTTATTTCCAACTTCTCCTACGTCTTTACAAAAGGCCAGAAAATCGGAATCTTCGGCGACAACGGTTCCGGTAAATCTACCTTCCTCAACATAATCACCGGCCAACTGGCTCCAGACAGCGGTAGTGTTGTTGTCGGCGAAAACACAAAGTTCGGTTATTACACACAGAACCCGGTATTTGCCGACACTAACTTAACCGTACTCGAATACATAAAAGAAACCGCCGAGCACATGACACTCAACAACGGAAAGAAAGAAGTAAGTGCCACAAAGTTCCTCGAAGAGTTTGGTTTTGAAGGAAAGATTCAACACAGCCCGGTAAGCACTCTCAGCGGCGGCGAACGTAAAAGGCTTTATCTTGTGAGACTGCTTTTGGAAAATCCTAATTTCCTTGTGTTAGATGAACCTACCAACGACTTCGATATTTTTACGATGAATATACTCGAACAATTTCTTGAGGGCTATGAGGGCTGTCTTCTGCTTGTGAGCCACGACCGCTACTTTATGGACAAGACCGTGGACAGTCTTTTTATCATGGAAGAAAACGGGGACATTTCCGGCTTTGTTGGAAAGTGTTCGGAGTATATTGAGTACCGCGAGGAAGTAAAGCAGGCGTTGCGGGCGGCGTCTGAGCCCGCAGAGGGGGTAGCGGACAAGACCGCAGCGAGCGGAAGCGAGCGAGGACTTGGTAGCGAGGGGGAGACTTCCCCCTCCCCAACACAAAAGAAAAAACTTTCTTTCAAAGAGCAGAAAGAGTTTGAACAATTGAACGAAGAAATTCCTGCCCTCGAAGCCGAGCAGAAGGCTCTGGAAGAAAAAATGTCATCCAGCAACTTCGACGAAGTCCGCGCCGCCGGCGACCGTTACAAAGAAATCGACGCCATGCTGGCAGAAAAATACCCGCGCTGGGAAGAGCTGGCTGAGCGGGCTTAGAGTTTTGTCAGGAAACAGATTTATGCGTTCACTGGGACAACTGATTTTGTGATCTCAGTAACTTCCTCAACAGTCATATTCAATGATTTAGCAATGATTTCAATTGAAACACCGTTGGCAAAAAGGTTTCTGGCATCTTCAATTCTTGCTTGTCTCTCACCTTCGCGGAATCTAATAGCCATTTCTCTTTCCCATTCCATAAACTGTTTCCTCCATTGCGAATTAATCTTGGCTTCTTCAACCAGTTTTGAAAGTCTTTCTGTAAAGCCGTCTGATTGGCCACGGGAATTATCATTTGAAATAACCAGCTTCAAAAAAGCCTTTTGTTTTTCATCCAGTATTTTATCATAGTTATTTGCAATAAAAAAGTATTTATACGTACGATCATTAAGCTTAATTTTCGGATTTTCAATACACATATTTTCAAAGGCGTATTTTGCAAGTCCTTTTCCGAAGATGTCTGGAATACAAATAAAGATTACATAACTATCTTTTAAGTTCTTATAATCTGCTCCCCAGTTAAGCTCCTGCACATCAATAATTCCCTGATAATACCTTGCTCTTTCAGGAAGATTCCCCTTATCAGTTGCCTGCATTTCCAGATCAAAAGCTTTGTTCGCCCCTACAGCATAAACATCCATACGGATTCCCTTCTTTCCAAAATCAACTTCAACAGTTTCTTCTGTTTTCATTTCGATATGGTCAATTTTGATTTGCAGCAGGATTTCCAGCAACTCCTTACAAACGTCAGGATTGTTACGCATTACTTTATAGAAAATGAAATTATTAGCAATAGTAGCATTCTTCCACTTTTCTTCCAACGCCAGTTCAACATCTTCCACTGATGTATTGATTTTTTCATTTGTCTTACACATAGTAAGCCTCCATTTGTTTTACGAAACCCGCAGGGTATACCGCCCCACGCCTAAATGTTCCTAATAAAAAAATGGAGATAAAACTACAGAAACCGGCAATGCTTTATTTTTGGAGTTTTATCCATATATAATATAGTCAAAGAGTTACGAAAAAAGGAAAAGTTTCAAGGAAAAATCAGAAATTTTGTGATTTCCATAACGCATGTTATAATAGGCGAAAAGGAGATTTTCATGAAAACACCTCTCAACTATCTTGGAAAGGAATTGCGTAAAATTGTTTTGCCTCTTCTGATTCTTATTTTATCTTCAAACGTATATGCGCAGAAAAATTCTAAATTACCATCGCAAGTTAAAAAGACCATGCTATATACAAAAGGACTTAATTTATCTGAATGGCTTGAAGTGGGTGGTTTTGGCAATATAAGAAAATTCATTTATGGAAAACAGGATTTTGAAAATATAAAAAGCCTTGGAGTTGAAATTATTCGTGTTCCAATCTGGTTTGAGGAATTCAGTTCTGGTGAACCTGATTATATTGTAGAAGACTGGCTCTGGGAAACTATTGATAATGCCATAGAATGGTGCGAAGAATACCAGATGTACATAATTCTGGATTTTCACAATAACTGTTCTGACGGTCATCCGACAAAGCCCAATGTTGAGAATATGCTTATTAAAATCTGGAAGCAGATTGCTGAACGTTATAAAGATAAAAGCGATTTTGTTTTGTATGAAATTATGAACGAGCCTCATCTTTCCAGCGGTAATCTTGAAGCTGATATAAAAAAATGGGGCAAGGTTCAGGGAAATGTCCTTAAAGAAATCCGTAATATTGACAAAAAGCATACTGTAATAGTTGGCGGTGAACATTCAAATGGGCTTGAAGAGATGTTGAAATTACCAGATTACAAAGACGACAATATCATCTATAACTTTCATGATTACACACCATTTCTGTTTACACATCAGGGCGCAGAATGGTGGAATACAATGAGCTATTTCAAGCACATTCCGTTCCCATATGTAAAAGAAAAAATGCCGTCTCTTCCAGAATCTGCAACTGATGACGCCAAATGGTACTATAAAAATTATGAAAAAGATGCCTCTGAAAAAAATCTTGTAACTCCGCTTGATAAGGCTGTTGAGTTTGTAAATAAGCGTAATGCGGCCCTTATGTGTAATGAGTATGGTGTTATGATGAACTATGCGGACGAGCAGGAACGTGTAAACTGGTATAGGATGAAATCCAAATGGATGAAAGAGCGCAATATAATAAGAATAAGCTGGGATTATACAGGTAAATTTGGAATTTTCAATTACGCTTCTAATACACAAAACCCAATGCTTAATCTGCCGCAATTCCCGGAAGATCTTAATAACGAAATTCTTGCGGCAATGGAGCTGAACCCAGTTAAAAAAGATTCAAAGATTAAGCAGAAATGGTTTTCTCTTTCTAAAAAGAAAGGCGCTTATGATATTTATACAGATTCGCTTGCACAGGGAATTATATTTGAAGGACTTACAACTCCATGGGATACACCACGAGTTGATAAGACAGATTCAAATGGTGGTGATAAATACATTTGGATTGAGAAAGTTAATCCGTACAATACACTGGTATTTGGATTTGGAGAAGCTGTTGATTTTACGGATTTAGTAAATAAAAATGCAGTTGTTGAATTTGAAGTCAGAACAAATCAGAAAGGACTTGAATTTGAAACATATTTCAGGGATAAGCTTGTTTCTGAGTCAGATGAAAACGGTTATGAATGGCGTTGCGCAAAATTGTTTATAACCAGGGATTTTCCGCCGGACGACAAATGGCATAAAGTAAGCGTGCCTCTGAAAGATTTTAAGCCTACAGGGGCATGGCTAACTCAAAAAGGAGAATGGGTCAGCGATAAAGGACTTTTCAGCTGGAAAAAAATTGACGCGCTGGTATTCAACTTTACAAAAGATATAAATAACGGCATTTCTATCCGCAACATAAGGATAAAGTAGCATATCAATAATGCATTAACACTCAGCGGCGGCGGCTTTTACATCTTCCAGAGTGAACTCTGATCTATCCTGCTGTCCGGCACGTAGGGCTGCGCCGTTTAGTACGCTTTCGATTTTGGCGCAGGAATAGCCGTTGAACAGTCTTGCCATTGCTTCGGCTGTACACTCTGCTGCCGGTTGTTTTCCTCTTGTATACATTTCTATAAGCTTCTTACGAGCCTCTTCATCAGGATAAGGAACAGTGAGCTTTGAATCGAAACGTCCCGGGCGAATAAGAGCTGGATCCAGTGCCTTAATGCTGTTAGTTGCAGCAATCACAAGCACTCCCTTCGAAGTTTCAAAGCCATCCAGTTCGTTAAGAAGCGCAGTTACAATTCTTGTATTTTCAGTTTCGATTGCAGAACCCGTGTAATTTCTAACCGTACCGATTCCGTCAAACTCATCAATAAAAACAATACACGGAGCGCGGCGTCTTGCCTTTTTAAAAAGCAGTTTTACTTTCAAAGGTCCAATCGCCATAAACATACTTTCAAAATCAGTTGCCTTGGCAGGAATAAAATTTACCTTTGCCTCACCGGCCAGCGCCTTTGCAAAAAGAGTCTTTCCGTTTCCTGGCTCTCCTTCAAGCAGAATTCCCTTTGGCATACGTATTCCCTTTTTCGCAAACGCTGCAGGATTTTTCATGATTTCCATCATCTGCACCATATCTCGCTTGAGCTTATCCATGCCAACTACATCATCAAATTTTACACCAGTTTTATGAACAACCTTAAAAGTATTCGGGCTTATAAATTTTCTGAAAGCGATTACTACAACACCAAAAAAGAACAGATAGAAAAAGGCATCAAAAATCAGAGAGATAATTTCTGCATCGTCCTTTGCAACCGTCACTTCGATTGCACGCTTCATCAGTTCTTCCTGCAAAAGAGGCGAATTTGGATTTTGAGTCTTAAACTTTACCGGGCTGGCTTTTACCGAAAAATGAATTATATCGCCGTCAAACTTAACGGAAGCTACATCTCCAGCCTCAACACACTGCCAGAAATCAATATAGGAAACCTTTTCTTCTTTATTTCCAAAATAATCCCAGGAAAAATAAGCGGCACAACACAAAATGGCCGCAATCATGATAACAAAAAGTCGTCTGCTAGTTTTCTTCATATATAAAATATATAAATTCCTTCTAAAAAAATAAAGTAACTATCACGAAATGAGATAAAACATGTTATACTATGAGAGGAGATTTTTGATGAAAAACGTATATACTTCCTGGAATCTAGACCTTTTAGCCGACAAAATGATTGAAAAAATCATGGAAAACTGGAAAACTCCTTTTTCTTCGCCGGCCGTCGTTTTTACAGACCCTAAAACCGAGCAATGGTTCAAGCTGCGCTGGCTGAAAAATCAGGCTGTCGGCAAGGGTATTCTGATGAACCTCAAAACTCTCCGCATTCAGCAGTTTCTTTTTGATCTGGTGACGCCACAGGCCCAAGATTATCAGAACGCGCAAAGACTTTCGGTTGAGCTTCTCCGTGATGTGATTATTACAAAGTTGACTTCCCGGACTAAAGCTGACGGCATGTATTATTTCGAGAGCCTCGGAGCCCCTGAACTTGTAACTTACCTTACCTGCTCTGGCGCTGGCTCAAACACTGACTCAAAAATCAATCCAAATCATCTTTATGATTTTGCCCAGACAATCGCGAGTCTTTTTCTTGATTATGAAGACACAAGACCAGACACACTGAATGAACTTCTCTCAAAACAGGCCTGGCAGAAAAAACTCTACGACGATGTCATTGGAGAAAATGGTCTCACAATTGACGACATAAAATACCTGACTCTTTATCAGCTGACAAAAGAGAATAAAAAGTCCGCCGGCGGAGAACTGACCTACAATTGGAAAAGCGACCGCCCGGTTTTCATTTTCGGCTTCTCAGGAATCGGCCAGATTTACCGAAACATCCTCGACGACTTTTCAAAGAATTACCAGCTTGAAGTTTTCCTGCAGCTGGGGAATATTCCAGAAGAACCAAAGAATCAGCTGCTTGCTAAATGGGGAGGCTTTGGACGCGAACAGCTTGATCTCTGGAGTAAAAATACAGAAGCGGCTCTTCTCACCTCTGCAGACTCTTTCAGCAAAACAGACTCAATTCTTCACAGAATACAGAAATCAATTTCAGAAGATGCTAAAATCTCAGCTATTGAGTTTAATCCTTCTGACACATCACTTTCTCTCACCGCAGCTCCTACTGTACTCAGAGAAGTAGAAGCCCTGCATTCTAAAATATGTCATCTGCTGGAAAAAGATGATACACAACTTGGCGACATTCTTGTTGTTGCACCTCACATTCAGGATTACAAGACTGCAATAGAACAGGTATTTGACCAGAACGATCAGTTTGCAACAGATTCACTCTTTCCATACATTCCCTACACTATTGCTGATTATTCAGGTGAACGCTCTTTGACTGCTGAAGCACTTACAATTCTTTTTGGAATCTGGAAAAAGGGATACCTTAGCCGTGCCGATCTTTTTTCACTTCTTCATAATCATCTTGTTCAGAGTGTTCGCGGCATTTCAGATGAAAATGTTTTTAACTGGTCTGACTGGGTTTCAAATCTTAACGTCTACCGTGACCGTGAGGGTAAGAAAGACTGGCAGAAGGCTAAGAACAGAATTCTGCTTTCCCGCCTTACGACCGACCTTGTTGTGCCAGCCGATGGTTCAGAGGCTTTCCTTCCTTATGAATCAATGACAAGTGCAGACAACGATGTCCTCTATAATTTTATTCAGATAATTGATGATCTTGAAAGCTGGGCTGCTTTTGCAAAGAAGAACAAGTTCACTTCTGATGATCTTGATACTATCCGCACAATGCTCGAAAGCTGGCTGCTTACCGGTGATAATACTCCAGACGATCTTTACAACGAAAGTCTTGTTTTCCAGAACGTAGTAGAAGAGATTGAACGCCAGAAGCTTACATTAGAGAAAGAAGTTTATCCTGACTGTTTTACAAATGCTCTTTTTGACCGATCTGCCGCTGTTACTCTTCACAGTTCAAATATTCTTGCTCAGGGAATCACCTTTGCAAACTTTGAATCAAACAGAGTTCTATCTGCAAAATATGTTTTCTTTATGGGGCTGGATTCTAAAGTCTTTCCTGGTACTGATTCTGAAATTGAACTTGACCTGCGTAAAAATAATGAAGCCCCGGAAAAGAACAAAGAAGCTGGTGATGAATCACTTCCCCAAAAAAATAAAAATGCTTTCCTCTGCCAGCTCATGGCAGCACGCGAAGGCTTTTTCATCAGCTATATAAACAAGAACCTTCAGAAGGATGAAGATTTTTTTATGTCTTCTGTCCTAAAAAATCTTTTTGAAACTCTCTATAATCTTTCTGAAGATGATAAGGAAAAAGCTTCTTATCAGGAAGTTATCATCATTGATGAAGAGCGTCCATGGAAAGAACTATATACACCGCGTGAATTCCGCAACAAAAACAATTTCATCAAGCTGCAGAAAAACAAAGTTCAGACAAGCGACACAACACAACCAGAAGGAGAGCCAGCTCAGGCGGACATCGCAACAGCAGCACTCCCCGATCGTGTTAAGATTTCTGACATCAAAAAATACTTATATGAACCTTTCAAATTTATGGTAGAACAAAAGCTTTCGGTTGATGATGATTCAGCTGAAGAAGAAGATTCTGAGTTTGAACCTATTTTTTTTGACAGACTCACACAATCAGCCCTGCGAAAAAGACAGATTATGTCTGCCTTACAAAATGAAAGCCAGAAAGAGTTCCAGAAAGAACTTACTACAGAACTTAAAAACACAAACGCGCTTCCAGACACATTCTTTGGAGAGTCCGCTTTACATCATATTTTTGAAGCGCGAGATCCAATACTTGAAAAGAAAAATGAATTGATTCCGGAAAAAACACCTATGGTTTTCGGAGAATCCAGAATGTGGCTTATAAAAAAAGCCCCGGACATCACAGACAAAAACTGGTATGTAACGGGAGAAACTGTCTGGTTCAATAAAGATTTTGCTCAGACAAAAATCATCCAGACTCTGGATCTGAATAATTCCGAGAATTATTTCGGTGGTTATATCACTGCCCTTCTTCTCATTGCAGACCGTCCGGAAGAAGAAAATGCAAGTGTATATACAGCAAATCTGAATGTAATCAAATATAAAGACGGCGCAGCCTCTTCAACAACTATGAGTTTTTCCGCAAGCCCTGAAAAAGCCCGACTTGTTTTAAATAAAATATACAGGGCAATGTACATAGAAGCTTTCCACCGCTGTGCCCCATGGAATACAATTTACAACGATATGAACAAAGAGCCAGACGAAGATCCCCTGTCATTTGAAGGTTTTCAGAACAGTCTTACCGGAGATAATGGTTGCTGGTCATATTTTTCAAAAGCTGATTTCTTTGATCCTGCAACCGATGTCGGCTATAACGAAGAAAGTTTTGATGAACTATGGGAAACTACAAAGCAGCATCAGAAAGAATTGATTTTATTTCTGAATCCTGTAAAAGAGGGGGAGGAATAATATATGAAAGAATTTGATTCAAATAATATTGAAGATATAAATACATCAATGTTCATTGAGGCTTCAGCCGGAACCGGTAAAACCTATACGATTACAAGAATCATTCAGAAACTTATTTCTCAGGGTACAAAGCTCGACCAGATTCTTGTTGTTACCTATACAGAAAAAGCAGCCGGCGAATTAAGGGACAGAATCAGAAAAAGCTGTCCTGACGAGGAAGTTGACAGCGCTTCAATTTTTACAATTCACTCTTTCTGCCAGAAGGTTCTTTCTGAGTTTGCCTTTACTGCAAATCAAAGCGAAAGCCTTTCTGTAATTGCAGATGATTCGCTGGGAAGTTTTATCGATTTCTGGATTAGAAGCAAATTAATCCATGATACAGATTTCAAGGAATTGTTTGAAAACGCTGAAAAACAGGATACATTTATTGAATGGATAACCACCTCTCTAAAAAACTCTATAAAGAATTATTATCTTAATTCAAGTGGCGAGGAAGACAATAACATTGTTACAATCAATGAAAATTATGTTCATATAGATCGTAAAAAAACAGTAGTAATTGATCATATCTATACTTACCAGGAAATTGACAGACTACTGGAATTACATGAAGCAGGTGATGAGAACAGTGCCGCTGAATTTCAATGTGTTCTTAAAGACGCCAAAGCTATAAATGATTACAAAAAAGCCCGCTTTATCCGTAATCAGCTGAAAAAAATATATCTTGTCTGGCAGCAGGAAAAAGAAAAAAACAAATGGATGGACTATGAAGACATGCTCCGAAAGGTTCGTGAAGCTCTTTTTAATCCGCAGTTAAAATTCAAAGACCAGTTAAGACGCAAATACAAATATGCCATCATAGATGAATTTCAGGATACAAACCAGAAACAGTGGGATATTTTCAAAACCATTTTCATGGGTGATGATGAACATAAAATCATTGTGGTTGGCGATCCAAAGCAGTCCATCTATTCCTTCCAGGGCGCAGATGTAAATGTTTACAGAAATGCCGTTATATCAATCGAAGAAAACGGAGGAAAGGCCTATTCCCTTTCAACAAATTACAGATCTACAAATGAAATGGTATTGGCCTGCAATCTTCTTTTTAAACACAAGGAAGACTCTGACATCCGCTTCTTTGATGAAAATTCTAATATTATTTTTAATGAATCAAAGCCTTCGGGAAATATCACAACTGCACAATATGACGGTAAAAACATTAAACCATTTTGGATTGCCGGCACGACAGAAAAACGAATCGACTCTTACGAATTTGCAAAAATTGCAGTTCAGCAGATAATTGACTGCTGTACCATTAAAAACAAAAAAACGAAACTGCAGGTTTACGACAAAGACAAAAAAGAAATGAGAAACGTAAACTTCCATGACTTTGCTATTCTTGCCCGTGCCACAACCGAAATGCCAGATATAGAATATGCATTGCAGAAAGCCGGCATTCCTTTTCTTCATTATAAAGATAAGAATCTTTTTACCGGCATTGAATCAAGAAGCTGGATCTCACTTTTCAGGGCAATCAATTCAAAAGACTTTACCGGTTACAAACGCCCTGTTCTAAGTGAGGCTTTATTCTCTGTTTTCTTTAACATACCGATTGAAGAAATTGAAAACGAAAAATACGATAATCCTTTATGCGAAGAAAGACAGACAATTGTTCAGTGGCAGCAGCTTGCCCAGAAAAGGCAATGGGCTAAGCTTTTTGAAAAAATCTATTCAGACACTGATATTGAAAACCGCCTTTCAAAGCTTGATCAGATGCAATCCCTTTCAAAATACCGCCAGATAGGAAATTTTGCACTGGATTACCTTTACAAAAACGACAGCACACTTGAAGACTTTACACAGGAATTAACACGACTTTCAAATGCTGGTTTTGCAGACGACAGTACTTATGTGGCAAAGGGAACTGATTTTGACTGTGTTCAGATTATGACCATTCATGCCTCAAAAGGTCTTGAGTTCCCTGTTGTAATTTGTCCAGGCGGCTTTAAGCAGAGACCAAACAGCATTAATCCAGGCTATCTTTTCCATGATGAAAACAGTAAATCAAAGTTCGGCTTCAGCAAAATGAGCAAAGATAAAATGATCACTGAAAGTGATTATGAATGGCAGCGTCTTTTTTACGTTGCTTATACCAGAGCAAGTGCCCTGCTTATTCTTCCATTTTATGTACAATGGGAAAAGAAATTTACATATCTCAATGACAACATATCTTCTTTGTTTACAGGTCCAGGTAAAGAGTATGTAAATCAAATTAAAGATAACAACAAGAAATACGAAGAACTCCAGACAGAAGTTCAGACTATTCTTAAAGAACTCAAAAAAATTGAAGAAGAAAAAAATCCAGCTCCGGCAGACATCACCAAAGGGAAGCAGCTTGATGTAACAAAAAAACTTTCAGACAAGGTTCCGGAACTTGGTCTTACAAAGCATTCCTACTCTTCCCTTTCTCATAGAAAAGCAGAGGCAATTCTTACTGACGACACTGGCGCAAGAGCAGACAAAGATGGTTCAAGTCAACAGCCACTGGGACTTTCAGCAATAGACCGTTCAGAAAATCCGGTAAACTTTATTGCTGTGCCAGAAGGCACCTCTGTTTCTTCACAGAAACCGGCTCAGGCACCAGTAAATTTCCCGAAAGGAAAGAAGCTTGGTATTGCCCTGCATGAAGTTTTTGAAAAAACTGATTTTATAAAATATGGTCAGCTTCCTGATTGTGACAGCGCACAAAAGGATGAAGAGCTTTGCCGACTGGCATCGGCCTGCTTCGAAAGACAAACCTTCAACATTCCACCTCAAGACCCGGACCACTGGCTTTCCTACACTACTGAAGTAGTCTGGAACACTCTCAATGCCTGCCTTCCGGAAATTTCCGGCAGCTCCCCTAGCGGCAGCTACTTCTCACTAAAAGAGATCGACAATGAAAACAGAATCAGCGAAGCCGAGTTCAATATAAATGCAGACTGCGAAAAACTTGATAAAGACTTCCTCAAAAATTACTGCAACGGTTTTATGGATCTTGTTTTCCGCCGTGTAATTCCAGAAACAGGCAAGGAAGTTTACTGCATAGTCGACTGGAAGAGCGACTTTTTTGATTCAAAAGATTATTCAAATGGAAGGGAACTTACAAATCATACAAACAACCGCTATTCAATCCAAAGGGTTCTCTATTCCTACAGTCTTATAAAATGGCTGTCTATCTTTTATAAAAAAGAAAGTGAAGAAGAGATTTTTGAAAATCACTTCGGTGGTATTTATTATGTCTATATACGCGGAGCTGTTGCCGGAAGCTGCAGTGGTATTTATGCACGTACATGGAAAAGCTGGAAGGAACTCGAAGCTGCCTTTAAGACAATCTTCGAAGAATTTCAGATAAAGAATGCAAGAGGACAGTAATATGAGCGAGATAAAAAAGAATATTGATTTTGATACAAAAGATTTTTTCCAGAAACTGAGCGACATGCATTGTATTTCCCAGGTTTGGGAAAAAGTTCTCGACGTCCTTAAAAATCTTGAACCAGATGTAAGCGACCAGGCGCTTGCCCTCTTTTCAATTTATTTTTCTCAGCTTGATGACGGCAATATCTGTATTCCTCTAAATGAAAAATTGCTTTCTGAAAAATGGAATAAAAAATGGGAGGGTCTTCTTCTTATTGAAAATCTTTCTTCACAGCTGAACGAAGACTCAACTTATTTTTCAAAGATAATCAGCGAGGGACTTTCTTTTATTAATTCAAAAACTCTGCCAAATTTAATAAGTGATGCTGCTGCTAATCCTGATAAAACAAAAACTGATTGTTCCAAGCCCTTTATTATTGATGACGGCTGGCTCTTTGCCACAAAATATTACAAATCAAAACTTAGCATAGAAAAAAATATCAAAAAGATAATGCAGCCGGCTGACGTCAAAATATCAGATACACAAATTTCAGAAATAAGAGAATATTTCCAGAAACTGACAAGTGATAACGGCATAAAAACAATAACACTTAAAGCCGAACAAACCAGGGCCATCCTCCGAGGCTTAGATGAAAACCTCATAATCACCGGTGGTCCTGGAACCGGTAAAACCACAGTAGTCTGTTATCTTTTATGGGAACTCTTTCTTACAAAAGATATTCTTGATTACTCGCTTTACCTTGCTGCCCCAAGTGGAAAAGCTGCCGACCGTATGAAAGAAAGTATTTCAGAAACTCTTTCAAAACTGAATCTCGAAAAGTTTCCGGCAGGCCCTCAGCGGGACGCAGCACGTACAGTTTTTGAAAAACTCAACAACGCGCAGTCTTCAACGATTCATCGTCTTCTCAGTTTTAATCCTTCTACGAACGGCTTCCGCTATAACGCAGAAAATCAGTTCGAAAAAAAAGCTATTTTTGTAATTGATGAAGCAAGTATGATTGATATTACGCTTTTCTCATCCCTTCTCGAAGCAATTCCGGAAGGCGCCAGAGTTTTTATCCTCGGAGATAAAGACCAGCTTCCGTCAGTTCAGGCCGGTGCGGTTCTTGGTGAACTTCTTGCAAAAAAGACAGACAGCGTTGCAGAGCTCAAACAGTCAAGCCGCTTTAATGATGATTCTGATGTCGGCCGCCTAAAAAATGCGATGCAGCTGGAAACTCCTCTCGACAAGAATCTTGCTAATTTTACAGAATGGGAAAAGTGGAAATCAAACAACACCTTCGTTCTCCCTTCTCCAGGCCTCTTTCCGGTTACAACTTTTCTCACAGAAAAATACTCCGATACAGTTATCAAAGAAATCTCAGAACTCTGGGCAAAAACTTTCTACACAGAGCTTACAGAAATCTCAAAAAATCTCACTCCAGATTCATCCGAAAAAAAACTCGATACTCTTTGGGAAAAGGCAAGCAAAGCGCGTATTCTTTCTGCAGAACGACAGGGCTTTAAGGGCGTAGAGACAATCAATAAAACAATCATTTCTTATCTGCTGAACAATGATATCTCCCTTTCCGGAGACGATTACTTTACCGGCCAGCTTCTCATGCTCACTAAAAATCAGAACCTCTTCTGCCTTTACAACGGAGATTCCGGAATTGTCCTGGAATACAATAATCTGAAATATCTTATGGTTAAGAAAAACATTAAATCTGGAACTGCACAAAATGATGAAGGCTCTCTATCAAATCAGGGAATCCGTCAGCAGGGCAGCTACATCTTCTACCCTCTTCATCTGCTTCCAAAAGAATCAATTGAAACTGCCTACGCAATTACAATTCATAAATCTCAGGGCTCAGGCTATAAATCAATTCTGGTTCTTCTGCCAGAGCAAAAAGGGCACCCGCTTTTGAACAGACAGATTGCCTATACCGCAATTACGAGAACAGAAGGCTCAACCTATATCGTTGCAGATTACGAAACTCTCGAATGCGCACGTCAGACAGTAATCGAACGCGACACGCAGATTATTTTGTAACTGAGTCATCACAAACTCCTCGCGCCCCACGCGCACCCCGCGGCAATCCATTACATTATGAATGACACGTCTCTTTAAAATCACTATAATCATAACACTATGTTTAAACCAGAACTTCTTAATTCAATTAAAACTTACAATTCAAAAACTTTTGTAAGTGATCTTATTGCCGGCGTTATCGTCGGAATCGTTGCACTTCCACTTGCCATTGCATTTGCCATTGCGTCGGGAGTAAACCCGGCAGCCGGACTATTTACGGCAATTATTGCAGGTTTTTGTATTTCTGCCTTTGGCGGAAGCCGCGTTCAGATTGGTGGCCCTACAGGCGCCTTTGCGGTTATTGTTTACGGCGTTGTTGCCCAGTACGGACTTTCTGGACTTGCCACAGCAACAGTTATGGCTGGAATTATTTTGATTCTTCTTGGCGCTTTTAAAATGGGCGGCCTTGTAAAGTTCATTCCATATACAATCGTAACAGGTTTTACAGCCGGAATAGCAGTAACAATTGCTGCAGGCCAGCTTGGAGATTTCTTTGGCCTCCGCCCGGACTTCTCTCAGCCAATGCTGATTCTTGGTGAAGAATACTCTAAAATGCCGGGTGACTTCCTTCCAAAAATCATCGTTTATATCAAATCTGCTGCAACAGTTAATGTTTACTCAACAATAATGGCTGCAGTTTGTCTCGCTTTCATTTTCATCTGGTCTAAGTTCATTAAAAAGATTCCAGGAAGCTTTGTCGTAATTATTCTTGCAACAGTAGTAAGCATCATTCTTGAAAAAACAACAGGACTTCGCACAGATACAATCGGAACTTTTGCTGACGGCTCACAGCACTTTGTGATTCCTAATACACTTCCTATACCGACACTTCCAGCCCTCAGCCTCAAGACAATCACAACTCTCTTCCCTACAGCAATTTCAATCGCAGTGCTTGCCGCAATCGAGTCGCTGCTTTCTGCTGTAGTTGCAGACGGTATGATTGGTACAAAGCATGATTCAAACACAGAGCTTATCGCCCAGGGAATTGCAAACATTGCAAGCCCTCTTTTCGGCGGTATCCCTGCTACAGGTGCTATTGCCCGCACAGCCACAAACATCAAAAACGGCGGACGTACACCGGTTGCAGGAATCATCCATGCACTAACACTTTTGATAATCCTTCTTTTCGCAGGAAAATATGCCGCTTACATTCCAATGGCAGCCCTGGCCGCAGTGCTTATCAACGTTGCCTGGAACATGGCAGGTTTCCCTGCAATCCGCTCACTCCTGCGCGGACAGAAATCAGATATCACAGTATTCGCAGTTACCTTCATCATTACAGTTTTTGTAGATCTTACAGTTGCAATCGAAGTTGGACTTGGTTTTGCAGCCTTCTTCTTCATCAAGAAAATGATAGACCTTTCTGAAGTTCAGAACCAGAGAGAAACTCTCACAGGCGGTATCAAAAAAGATCAGCCTGCAGAAAACCTCGACATTCCGGCTCAGACCTTTATTTACGAAATTGAAGGACCTCTCTTCTTTGGAACAGTACGTAAGTTTGAGCTTGCCACAGAACGCGCTCAGTCAGACTGCAAGTATCTCGTACTACGTATGAGAAACACAATCTACCTCGACGCCGGCGGAATCCGTGCCCTCGAACAGTGTAAGGCAGCCTGCGACCGCAAGGGAATTACAATCGTAATCAGCGGAATCCACACCCAGCCTTATATCCTTCTGGAAAAATCCGGAATGGCAGACAAGCTCGGCCGGGAAAATATTTTCGACAACATCACAGACGCACTCAACAGATGTAGAAAGTAGCCTTGCCACCACCCCACATTTACTCTAAAATGTGGGGTATGAACTTTGATGATAAAACAGTATACATATTAGACAGCTATGGACTAATTTTCCGCTGCTACTTTGCTTTCATAAGTCGCCCGCTCACAAACCCGCGCGGCGAAAACGTTTCTGCCCTCTTCGGATTTTTCAGAAACTTCCATTATATACTTCAGCATTACAAACCAGGCTGCATAGTTGCGGCAATGGACAGCAAAACAAAAACCTTCCGCCACGAAATGTACGACCAGTACAAGGCAAACCGCCCTAAAACTCCGGAAGACCTTCACGCCCAGGTGCCATGGATCTGCGAAGTTCTCGAAGCTCTCGGCATCCCGGTTCTCCAGTGCGACGGTTACGAAGCCGATGACATTATCGCTACCGTAGCCCGCAAGTGCCGCGAAACAGGCCGCAACTGCCGCATTCTCAGCGGTGATAAAGACCTCATGCAGCTGGTTGACGATTCTACACAAATCTTAAAACCAGTTACCGGAGGCGAAACCTGGAAGGTAACCGGCATAGAAGGAGTGGAAGCCGAATGGGGCGTAAAACCTCCTCAGCTCCTCGACCTTCTTTCACTTTACGGCGATACAGCAGATAATATTCCCGGAGTCCGTGGTGTAGGTGTAAAAACTGCCGCAAAGCTCCTCAACGATTACGGAACCCTTGAAGGCATCTACGAGCATCTTGGAGATCTCAAAGGCGCCGTTCTCACAAAGCTCACCGAAGGCCGCGACAATGCCTTTTTCAGTCAGAAACTCGTCCGCCTCTGCGACACCGTTCCCTGCACAGACATCGACAAAGCAATCAACAAAACCGGCGTAACCTATAATTACCAAGCCGCCGCCGAAATCCTCATGAAGTACGGCGTTCCAAGCGTCGCAAAATCATATGCCAGTCTTGGTGTAGAAAATGGACAAGGAGGGGGAGGCCTCCCCCTCGCTGCAGCCGGCGAGCCGTCTTCCGCTACCCCTTCTGCGGGGGACACCCCCGCAACGCCCCCGGCAGAATTAAAGCAAAACGACACCTCAAATTATCACGCCCTCACCACCCTCACCGATCTCACCGCCTACATCGACGCCGCCCTCAAATCCCCGCAAGTCGCCTACGACAGCGAAACAGACGGCCTGGACACAATCACCGCAAACATTCTCGGCTTCTCACTCTGCTATGAAGAAGGCAAAGCCGTATACATACCAATCGCCCGCAACAGCGGAGACCTCTTTTCAGACAGCACAGGCATCCCACTCAAAGACGCCCTTACCCAGCTCCTCCGCCTTTTCCAGGCAAAGAGCGTTACAGTCGCCATGCATAACGCAAAGTTCGACCTCAAAGTTCTTGCAACCAACATCAAAAAAGCAGGATTCAAAAACATCGAACTTACTCAGAAAATCTTAGAATCTTCTATATATGATACAATGATTTACGCCTGGCTCCAGAATCCTGAGCGCACAGGCAAAAACAGCTATTCCCTCGAATCTCTGGGCGAAACAGTACTCGGTCTTAAAGGCATCGAGTTCTCAAGCCTGGTAGAAAAAGGCCAGACCTTCGCCGACGTTCCTCTCGAAAAAGCCGCTCCATACGGCGCCGAAGACGCAGACTTTACACTAAAGCTGGCCCTTGCTCAGCAGAAATCAGATGATGGACACCTCAAAGACCTCTTCGCCCTCGAAATGTCCGTCCTCCCAATTCTCACTCAAATGGAGCTTACAGGCATCCACCTGGACACTGCCACCCTCCACGCTTACAACAAGGAGCTTACAGAAGGCATCGCCGCAGCTGAACAAGCCATCTACAAAGAAGTTGGTCATGAGTTTAACATCGCATCTCCTAAGCAGCTGCAGACCGTTCTCTTCGAAGAACGCGGCCTCAAAGCAGGTAAAAAAACAAAAACAGGCTACTCAACAGACACCTCCGTCCTCGAAGAGCTGGCCTTCGAAGATCCTGTTCCAAAAATGATTCTTGAATACCGCGAAATGGCAAAACTCAAATCAACCTACGTAGAAGCCCTGCCAAAGCTGGTAGACGACCAGGGCCGTATTCATACAGACTTTGTCCAGACTGGAACTGCAACCGGCCGCCTTTCTTGCCGCGACCCGAACCTGCAGAACATTCCTGTCCGTAATGAAGCAGGCCGCCGAATACGTTCAGCCTTTACCGCGCCGGAAGGCAAAGTCCTCATTTCAGCAGACTATTCTCAGATTGAACTGGTTGTTCTTGCCCATCTTTCGGCAGACAAAAATATGAGCCAATCCTTCATAGACGGCACCGATGTCCACAAGGCAACCGCAGCCCTCATCTATGGAGTAGCCCCGGACGCCGTAACCCCTGATATGCGCCGCACCGCAAAAACAATCAACTTCGGCGTAATCTACGGAATGTCAGCCTTCCGCCTGGCCCGTGACCTTGGAATCAGCCGTACTCAGGCCTCACAATTTATAGACAATTACTTTGCCCAGTACAGCAGCGTAGATTCCTTTATCAAAGCTACTATTCAGAAAGCAGAAGAAAATGGTTACGTAGAAACTCTCTTTGGCCGCCGCCGCCCGATTATGAACATCAACAGCCGCAATAAACTGGAAAAAGCTGCAGCAGAAAGAATCGCCGTAAACACTCCAGTCCAGGGCTCAGCAGCAGACATTGTAAAAACTGCCATGCTTGCAGTAAGCCAAGCTCTGGCAAAGACAAAATCTCCTGCCCGCCTGCTCTTACAGGTTCACGACGAACTTATTTTCGAATGCCCGGACGACCAGGCCACAATAGACGCAACAATCGCCCTTATCAAAGACAAAATGGAAAACGCAGTAAAACTGAATGTGCCGCTGCGCGTCAGCATAGAATACGGTAAAAACTGGGGAGAATTCCACTAGTCATGGAAAAAACACGGAGCGTCATTGCCGTTGTCGGCCCCATGGCTGCCGGCAAAAACTACATCTGCAGCAAACTCAAGGAAGAAGGCTGGGCCGCCGTTGATGCAGACCTCCTCGTGCACGATGCAATTGAACTTGTAAAAGAAAAAATCCTAGAAACCTTCATTCCCTATGCAGAATCTCAGAACATCAAACTCACACATCCTGACGGCACTATAGACCGCAAAGCCCTGGGCCAGCTGCTCTTCTCTTTCCCGGAACTTCTGAAAATCCAGGAATCAATTGTTTACCCGATTATCACAAAACAAATAGAAAACTTTATAGACGGCCACGACAAAACCATCATCAATGCAACCGTACTCTACAAAACACCGGAGCTCCTCGCCCGCTGTGAAAAAATCCTCTTTGTAACCGCGCCCCTGCTAACCCGCCTGCGCCGTGCCCGCCGTCGCGACCACTTGCCCTTCCGTCAGATTTTCCGCCGTTTCCACGCCCAGCGCCACCTGCTCCGCGAATACCAGAAAAGCGGCATCCCCCTGGAAATCATTCACAACAACTAAACTTTTTACGGCAACATATACCAGCTGCATCCACTTTGAACATTTAAAGAGAAATCTCCATATGGATTTTCTTTCCACAGATAGAAAGAGCCTGAACCCGAGGGAGCTGGTCCATCATAGCTGCAGTAATAACCATCATTCAGTCCAGTAGACAAATCAAATTCATGATTTACAGTATTACTACTCATAGTAGTTAATGTATCTGTACAATATTTAAAATCTATAGTAAAGTCTGCTTCTTGAAAGCCCTCATCTTCATCATCGTTATAATATGTACATTTTACTGTAACAACAGCCAAGGCACCTTCGTTTGTATCTTGAAGTATGAAGGTTTTTACATCTTCATACTCGAAGGTATAACCCATTTCCGATTCTGAGCTGAAGGTTTTGTCAACCATATAATTTGTAATCCATGTACGATTTGTAACCTTACTCAAATCCAGCGTTATTACACCTACATTACCAATTTGTTCAATTTTAAATCTGCCAGAACTATTGTCTCCAGTCTGCGCAAGGGCAATTTTAGACGATGCACTTGAATAATAAGCAGGCGCTGCTCCAAACACATACTTTCCTATACTGTAAGAGGATGGAGTAAAAGTAGCCGCTGTACCAGAACACGTAAGATTACCGGCAACAGTTATAGAACTTTCTCCATATACATCGCTCTTTTTTATCGCCTCATAAGTGATTTTTGCATCTCCGCTCATATTCATTCCGCTGTAACCTTTTAGGTACACACCACCGCCGCTGCCATTCGAGCCTCTGTGCCAGTTATAAAGCATAGAACCGCCATTCATATAAAACCAGCCTCTCTTACTATAATTGCTGCCCGAATTTACAAAAACACCGCCACCACCATAACTTGCACCATTACCATTCGAAGAATTATAAGAAATCTGCCCCTTACTTATATAAACACTTCCATTTACTGTATCAGTATAATCTATAAAAATTCCACCACCACTTGCATCTGCGCGGTTATATCCAACACCACCAGAAAAACTTGAATCAGGATCATTTGCTGCAGCAGATTTATATCCAATCCAGACAGTTCCAACAGTATAAATTCCACCTCCGTTTGAAGTTGCAATGTTAGATCCACCGGTTGATACAGCAGGACTTGTTCTCGATGTCAAATCTCCAACAATAGAGCTGCTTTTCATAATCAGTGTTCCCTGATTATAAATTCCTCCACCATTAGTTGCAGTATTTCCATAAATCTTTGTATCAGAGTCCAGAATAACAGTTGTACCTGTTCCTATATAGATTCCTCCCCCCTTACCCTCAGTAGTATTATAGCCGCCTGTAATACCAAGCTTTGTAATTGTAACAGGAACATTGCTTGTACTTATATTCAAAGTTTTTCCTTTACTTCCGCTGGATGAAAAACCACCGTTTAACTTATCAGTACCACTGCCTGTACTTCCAGAAAGTTTTATTGAAGTAGCTGTAACTGCTAAATTTTCTGTATTAGGTCCCTGTAATGTTATTTTATTGACATTATCAAGATTGGAAGCGACACTTTGTGCACCAGAAAGCTCACCACTTATGTAGATTGTATAATCAGAAGCACTTTCCTGATATGTTAAGAACTGCAAGGCCGCACTCAGCGTTGCAAAGTGATGAGAAGCCATATAGCTTGTAGTTTCATTTAGACTTGAAGTAAATGAACTATTCCAGGTTGAGGCTTTATTCCAGTTTCCAGTCGGGTCTGCAGCTCCAGTTCCGCCTACATAAAGTGTAGTTATGATATTTTTAAATTTCATTTTTCCAGTTGTAGTATCAATTGTATATCCTGGACAAGATACTTCAAATTTACCAATCTGGGTACTTAATTCAACTCCATTTCCTTCAAGCAGAGTTTTTCCAAGTTTATAATCTGCTACCGGTGATACTTTAATTTTATCAGAAGCGCTGTGCTTTGAAAGGTTGCTTGTAATCTGGATTTTTCCCGTGCCAATACTGCATGCTACATCATTTGTCCCAGATACACCTTGAGGAATATAAGCTGTATTACCAATTATTAAAGTTGTACAGTCAACAGCTCCACCCGTAAATCCACTTCCAGCAGTATTTCCGCTGATTTCACCACCGGTAATTGTGACAGTACCTCCAAGTATTCCGCCCGCGTTTTTGACGGCATCGTTTCCAGTTATTTTTCCTCCTTCAATTTTAACTTCTGTACCTGTATCTCCATAGATTCCACCGACAGAACTATCTGAGTGATTACCGCTTATTTCACCCCCCTTCATTATAAAAGAGCCTCCGGTATATATATAAACACCTCCACCGCTTCCATAATAAGTAGCGCTTCCGCCAGGCTCATTTAAGGCATTGTTTCCTGATATTTTTGCACCATCCAGCATGGTAACATTTGCATACGCCAGGTAAAGTCCTCCACCACGAGCCTGATTATATGATACAATCGCTCCCTGTACCGTATTTCCTGTAATCAGAGTTCCACTGCCAAGGGTAAGTTTCGCTTTATCAGTATCTGAAACTCCCCATATTTGAATACCGGCCCCTCTTTTTATTGATACTGATGTTGTTGTCTGATTTAGTAAGCCGCCTGTTATCTTAAGATTTTTTATCGTAACAGGAACAAGTGTAGAAATTTTTAATGTAGTTCCCAAATGATTTCCATCAAGAACATCTTGTGGTACCCCGCTGTCATCTAAGCCTCTGGATCCGCTTAATGTAAGTGAATGAGCATATGAAGAAGTAAACGTATCATCTATAGCCTGCAGGCCTGTCTGGGTTCCAGTAATAAAGATTGTATAATCCTTTGTACCTTTATTAAGAGCCTTTATTAAAGTAAGTGCCTGATCTATTGTTTGAACAGGAGCAAAAACAGTTCCAGGGTTATCTGCCGTAGCTGTACCATAAACAGAAGTTCCTACATAAAAAGATGTCCTGGCAAAATCCTCTATAAGTGCTGCCGTTACTTCATAAGTTCCGTTAGATTTTATTGGTCCTGCTCCGCCGGTGTATACCCAGGTTCCGGTTTCCATATACTTAAACACATTTATTATCTGTGTGTCACTGTACAAAAGAAGCCCGCCTGTCGCACTGTCCCAGAAATCAAACTGAACAGTATAATAACCTGTTGCTATTGAATTGGAAGAAATAGTTACTGTTGTACCTGATAAAACAACTGAAGGACTTGCAGATGTCCATCCGGGAGACGAACAGGTAGCTGTTACTCTTAATACAGTATCTGGAACTGTCATCGTTAATCCGATTTTTCCGTTTCCACCTGAATTATTTGTCTGTAGTAAAAAATCATGAGTATATACCGGGTTTACATCAGTAATGCTGAGCGTTTTGCTGGCACTCATAATTTCATTATTTGAAGAATCTTCTACCCAGACTTTTACAGTCCAGTCTATTCCGTCTGCATTAACATCAAGCCCACTCACCGTATAGGTCATGGTAGTTGTATTAACTGCCGCATTAGGGCTGCTTACAGTTTTAGGATTTCCATTTATGTCTGTGCCTGTTGCCTGCACATGATAAATAGCACCGGCAGAAATTGCCGGAATTGCCGAACGGCTCGAAGGCATTGCTCCACCCGGTAGCGAAATGCTTCCGCTAACGGTTGCATATTTTGCCTGGGGAATTATAAAGAAAGCATCCGCACCCTGTTCAAGATTATTGCATGAAATGATTAATATAGAAAGAAAAGCTATTAAAAGGGTCTGGCAGTGCCCCCTCCTAAACTGATGTATAGCCGATTTCAAAAATCTCACCTCCGAATAAATGTCATGCTGAACTTGTTTCAGTATCCAAAATGACATATATAAATTATAACAAAACATTCTTTAATTGTCACGAAGCAGCACCAGATCAATCTTTTTTAAACTTTTTCCTAAACTTTTTTTCCTAACAACCGATAGTTTTAATAAGGTGGCCGGTTTAATAACCGGTGCAAAGAGGAAATTTTATGGAACAGAAAAAAACATTATGGATTATCGCCGCAGTAGGAGTTTTCCTGCTCGTAGTTCTGGGTGTACCGGCAATTTTACATTATCCTTCAAGGAATTCAGTTCCCGCTTATGCAAGCATCTCTCCAGTTGAAAAGAAAAGTGCTTCAAACGGCTGGACAAAAACTTCTTCTGATATTTCTGCTCCAGTATCTATTACAGATCAGGATCTTGCGGCTGCAAAAGTAAGCGACCTTGTTGTTCTTGCAGATAATGCAACAGTTTATTCTCAGAACACTACATCAAATGGAGCTACAACTATCGATTTGAACTCTCTTAAGAATGAAGTTCTTACAGAAGCTCAGGCTCCTTCACAGCCACAGAATATCAATATCACAGTAAATATTCCTGAGACAACACCTTCTGAACCAAAAGAAGTTGTAGAAACTCCTGCAGTTGTTACTTCAACTACAGTAAAAACTGTTCAGAAGGCAGAAACAAAACCAAAGGCAAAGGTTGCTAAAACAGCTCCTGCCCCAGCTCCAAAACCAGCTGCTCAGCCTGCTAAAGCAGAGCCAAAGAAAACACAGTATTGGGTCCAGGTTGCAGCATACAGCAACAAAAAAGGTGCAGAAGGAGCTCGCTCTATTCTTGATGAAAACAAGATTCCTTCAGACATCTTTACCTACAGAGATAACAAAGACAAGCTCTACTACAGAGTTCGCGTAGGTCCTTACACAACAAAGAGCGAAGCTGAATACTGGCGCACAAGAATTATCAAAATCAGTGAAATTGATAATGCTGGTGACAGTTACATAACAAGTACAACGATTTAATTACATAAAGTCCTGTTTTATACTCCTTTATTAAGGAACTGCTGATGGCCGGCAGTTCCTTTTTTTTATTTTTTTCAATTTTTTTCAGAATCATTTCCTCTTTTCGTCACTTTTGAACCATATATATAGTATGAAAACAATACGAAACCTGATTATCTTTTTGATTCTGACTGGCAGTCTGTGCCCAAAGCTTTTTTCTGCAGAGCCCTTTCACCTCGCCCTTTATGCTGATTCAGAAAAAACTCTGGGAACAAGACTGTCCCTGCCCTTTTTTGAATTCAGATTTAATACCCGCATGCCAAAAGAATCCTTTGGAGTCTCCTTTTCTACAAAAAAGTTTTCCATTGTGCCTCTTACAATGAAAATCGGAAATCTGAGTGAAGGCGGTTCCATATCTGCCCTTAAAAATCCCATGCTTTCGGCCGGAAGCTCCCCCTTCTCATCAGGCATAACTTCTGTTACAGGCCTTTCTGCAAATCTTCCCGGTTATACATCTTTTTCAAAACCCGCAGGCCTTTTTGTTCAGGCTGAACTACCCTTTCCTGTAATTGTAAACTGCTTTGCCACAGAAGATTTACACGAGCCGGTGGTGTCTTTTCTGACTTTTTCCTCATTCTTTAACAAACGTCTCACATTCCGACTTTCCTCAACCGCAGGAAGCTTTGAGTATAAGTCCAATGGTACTTCGTCCTGGTTTTTACGGGCCCCCTATTATCAGTCTGGAAGTCATTTGTCTTTCATAAATCAATTTTCCATGGATTTTAATCCGAAATCAAAAAACAAAAGAATTCCTTCTATATTATTTAATTTTACAGCAGCTTTTTATGAATCTCCCTTTGGAGGTCTTCCCTTTAACCTGCGGACAGACATCAAATTATCTGCAAAACATACAGAAGTATTTGCTTCAGCCTTTTATAATCCGGTTGATGGAATTATCACAAGTTCACAAAAATCCCTTCCTTCCTGCATTCAGCTTAAAGGCGGTCTTTCTGCAAAAACAATTCTTGGCATGAGCTTTTCCAGCCCCTTTTTCCTGAAAAGCGGCTTCAATGTATATTCTCAGATTAACCTTATGGAAAACGAACATCCTCTTAAAATAAACGCAGGAATCCAGCTTGCGGCCGCTGCGAATGTCCTTTCATTTTCCGCATCTCTGAATCTGAACCTTATTACTTCTGTACAAAATCAATCCCTGATACAAAGCGAAATAAGCAGTATTTCATTTCAAATAAAAGACAGCTTTTACCTCAAACATATAAATGCAGGAGCAGCCCTCTCAGCTTCTTTTTCTCCGGAAAAATCAGAAAACTTTTCTGCAAAATATAAAATTGCAGTCAACGCAGGAAACACTCATTCCCAGAAATTGAACGGCACTGCATCCTTTTCAATAAACACCAGTGGAAACGAAGTTTCCTCTAAAAATCTTGATGCCTCGCTTACGGCAAAACTACAGTTCCGCTGGCTTTCAGTAACGGGTAAAATATCATGCAAAATTGATTTCAATGATTTATAGTGTAAATATCTTGAATAGGTCGCAATTTTTCATTAAAATAGACAAACACTATTATCTTAGGAATATTTTTTTAAAAGAGGTATTAATATGGCTTGGGATATTTCAAAAGTAAGAAATATCGGTATCAGTGCCCACATTGACTCTGGAAAGACAACAACTTCAGAACGTATCTTGTTCTACTGTAACAAGATTCACGCAATTCACGAAGTTCGCGGTAAGGACGGTGTTGGTGCTGTAATGGATAACATGGAACTGGAACGTGAGCGTGGTATCACAATCCAGTCTGCTGCTACTCAGGTTCAGTGGAAAGACTACACAATCAACCTTATCGACACACCGGGTCACGTTGACTTCACTGTAGAAGTTGAACGCTCACTCCGCGTATTGGACGGCGCTATCATGATTCTTTGTGCCGTTGCCGGTGTTCAGTCTCAGTCAATCACTGTAGACCGCCAGCTCAAGCGCTACCATGTACCACGTGTTGCATTTGTAAACAAGTGTGACCGTCAGGGTGCTAACCCAGTTCGCGTTCGCATGCAGCTTCGCGAAAAGCTCGGTTTGAACGCTTATATGATGGAGCTCCCAATTGGTCTTGAAGACAAGCTCGAAGGTGTTGTAGACCTCGTTGGAATGAAGGCTATCTACTTCGACGGACCAAACGGTGAAGACCTCCGCATTGCAGAAATTCCTGCAAACATGAAAGATGACGCTGAAAAGTACCGCGAAGAACTCCTCGACGCAGCATCTATGTTCGATGACTCTTTGATGGAAGAAATCATGGAAAAGGGTTACGATGGAGTTGCAGAAGACAAGATTATCGCTGCTATCCGTAAGGGAACTCTTGCAGAGCAGTTCGTTGGTGTATTCTGTGGTTCAGCTCACGTAAACAAGGGTATTCAGCCTCTTCTCGACGCTGTAGTACGCTACCTCCCTGCTCCAAACGAAGTACGCAACGTTGCTCTCGACCTCGACAACAACGAAGCTGAAGTAGAACTTGAATCAGTTGATAACAAACCTTGTGTTGCACTTGGTTTCAAACTTGATGATGGTCAGTATGGTCAGCTTACATATACTCGTGTATATCAGGGTAAGATTAAGAAGGGTGAAGAACTCTATAACACACGCAATAAGAAGAGATTCAAGGTTGGACGTCTTGTTCGTATGAACTCTGCTCAGATGGAAGATATCAACGAAGGTTGTGCAGGTGATATCGTAGCACTCTTCGGTGTTGACTGTGCATCTGGTGATACATTCGTAAGCGGTGGAGTAAACTACTCTATGGCTTCTATGTACGTTCCAGAGCCTGTAATTTCTCTTTCTATCACTCCAAAAGACAAGCAGGCATCTATGCAGATGTCTAAGGCTCTCAACCGCTTTACTAAGGAAGACCCTACATTCCGCGTATACACAGACCCAGAATCAAATGAAACAATCATTAAGGGTATGGGTGAGCTTCACCTCGAAGTATACGTTGAACGTATGAAGCGCGAATACAACTGTGAAGTTATCACTGGTAAACCACAGGTTGCATACCGCGAATCTATCACTACAACTGGTGACTTCAACTACACTCATAAGAAGCAGACTGGTGGTTCTGGACAGTACGGTCGTGTTGCCGGATTCATGGAACCAGATTCTGAGAAAGATTACGAGTTCGTAGACGCAATTAAGGGAGGTGCAATTCCTAACGAATACATTCCTTCTTGTGATAAAGGTTTCCAGAAGGCTATGAAGGAAGGTTCTTTGATTGGAGCTCCTATCGTAGGTGTTAAGATCACAATTAATGATGGTCAGTACCACCCAGTAGACTCTAACGATAACGCATTCCAGATTGCTGCTATTGGTGCTTTCCGCGAAGGTTACCTCAAGGCTAAGCCAGTAATTCTCGAACCAATCATGAAGGTACAGATGACTGCACCTACTGAGTTCCAGGGTAACTTGTTTGGTCTTATCAACCAGCGCCGTGGTGTAATTGTTGATTCAACTGATGAAAACAACACATCTACTGTAAACGCAGAAGTTCCACTTTCAGAAATGTTCGGATTCTCTACTATCCTCCGTTCTTCAACTCAGGGTAAGGGTGAATTCACAATGGAATTCCTCAAGTACGGTAAAGTTCCTAATAACGTAGCTGATGAACTCATCGCTAAACACAAGGAAGAAAAAGCAGCTGGTAAGAAATAGGCTGTAAAATACGGTGGTTGAGCTTGTCAAAACCACCAACGTAACGAAAGACCGTTCAAATGAACGGTCTTTTTTTTTACTTGCTTTTACGCTATACACAGTTTAGAATAGACTAAGTAATCAGATATCTGATTTAAAAATATTACTGCACCTCAGGAGGTACCTTATGGATAAAAAAGATTTAATTACTCACAGCCCTGTGAGATATTTTGATGTGACAAATGCGGGTTTGAAAGACGGTGAAATGGGACTTATAACAGCTAAAAAAGGACTTGGAAAGACTTCTGTTCTGGTTCAGTTCGGAATCGACAGCCTTCTCAACGACAAAGCCCTGATTCACGTTTCATTTGACCAGCAGTCATCTAACGTAATTGCATGGTATTCAAGCGTTCTCGCAGAAATCGCAAAGAAAAAGAGCCTGAATCTTGATGACATTAACGAAGAAATCGTTCGCAATCGTACAATTTTGAACTTCAACCAGGAAACTTTCACTCTGCCAAAGGTTGTAAACACACTTAAGGCTATGAAAGACGGCGGAATCAAAATCTCTACAATCGTTGTAGATGGCCTTGATATGAATAAAGCCTCTGCTTCAGACATTAAATGCTTTGCAGACTTTATTAAATCAGAAAAGATGACCGCATGGTTCAGCTTCACTAACGAAGCAGCGGACCTTAAGGGAACTCTCGATGCAGACAAGCTCGACAACTTTGCAACTGTTGCTCACCTTGCTGCAGAAGGAAAAACTCTTTCTCTCGCTATCCTCAAAAATGGCGAAGGAAAAGTAAACCTCGACGCAAAAACCCTGTTGATGTCAAAAGCATAATTGAATCATACTGAAAAATATCAGTATTAAAAAAAAAGATGCACTTTTTTTTCAAAAAAAAGTGCATCTTTTTTTTGTCTCAAGTGTTAAATACTTTAACGAGCAGACAATATAAAGAAAACGCTCGAATGAAGGAGTTTAACATGAAAAAGTTATTGTACGTTCTTTTTGCTGCATCATTACTGATGTTATTTCCAAGTTGTGTATACGTAGGTGATAAACCACCTGTAGTTGTTGTAGAACCACTTTTCTATTCAATTACATTTGTTAATAACACAGAAGAAAACGTAATTGACTGGTATGTACATGTAAAAGACAGCAATAAGAAAATTGCTATTTCATCTGATTTCTGTCCTGTACCATCTGGAACCGCTTCTACATTAGGATGGCTTCCAAGAAATAATTACTATCAGGTACGATTCGCACTCTATCCGGAATACACAAAGATTTACACAACAGGTACATACATTTATCTGGATGAGAATGTTGAATACAAACTCATGGAAAAATCATATTCCGGCCGTTCTGCAGGAGCTTCCGAAGAAGAAAAGTCTCCAGAGTTCTATCTCTTAGGATCAGACGGTTCTGAGATTCCTCTGATTACAGAAACAGAAGAACCTAGAGCGTAAATTACAAATCCTGCTGCTGATCGTCTTTCCACGGAAAGAGGAAGCTGCGGATAGTTCGGGGACCAAGAATCTCGCGGTCCTCGGCAAGAAGATCATCCCAGGGAATCTGACGACGCTGTTTTTTAGTTGTCAGTTCCGGATGTTCTTCAAGATAATCATATTTATAAAGAAGAATACGTAAAGCATTAGTATTTGCAATCAAAAGACCAGACATAGAAGGGAAAAATCCAATACAAACAAAAGAAAGAATAATCAGAATAAGATTGTAAAGTCCCATTGCAAGCGAAAGTCCGGTATTATCAAAAAGAATTATAAAGCTTTTTTTAAGGCATTTCTTAAAATTGTTATGCATAAGTGCACGAATCGGAATAAACCACTGCATTGCAAGAACATAAAAGAAATCTACCCAGAAAATAGCACAGCCGAGTGCAAATCCAAATAAAGAACCTGAATCTACAATATAATATCTGATAGAAAAACCAGAAATCAAAAATACAGCACAATTCATAAGGGCAAACAGGGTAGCATCTTTTAACACACCTGGAATTGCTTTTATAAAGTCGAAAATACGGATTCCATCAAAGTTTGCTATATGAGCTGCAGTTTCGCTGTATGCAAAAATGATAACAGAAAGAATTATAACACTTACAATCAGAACAAAAAGAAGAAGTAACTGAGATTCAGACTTTGCAGTAAGACCATTTAAGAGAACAAGACCAAGACCTGAAAAAAGGAAAACAAGATTCGACAATACAACAGAAAGAAGATTATCCCAACCATCACAGAAATTCTTTTTAATAATAAATCCAAACATATTTAAAATTTAACAATATTTACTATTAAATACAAGAAGTTTTCGTGGTAAAATACTCTTATGGACGTAAATTCTTCAATCTCACTGCTCTCTCATATTCATACCATTACAGCTGATTTTCTTATCGAAAAACTCAAAGAACGAGGATACCCCGATTTTGCCTCTTCACACGGAAACATACTTTTTCAGCTGAGCGTAAATGAAAAAATGACCATGGGAGAGCTTTCAGAGAAAATCAACCGCGATAAATCAACAACCACAGTTCTCGTCCGAAAACTCGAAAAAGACGGCTTTATCACAGGCGACGCCGACCCCAACGACAAAAGAAGCCGGATAATTTACCTGACAGAAAAAGGAAAGCAATTTAACGCAACGGCGCAAGAATTATCATCAGATCTATTAGGAACATTTTTCAAAGGCTTTACTGAGAATGAGAAAGAAGAGTTTTTTAAAACTTTGCTGAGAATTAAGAAGAACTTTGTATAACTCTATTGACTTTAGTTTTATATAAAACTATATTATCCTCATGAAAAAGATACTTTTATTTACAACTATTCTCCTGGCATTTCTTTCTATGGGATTTGCTAAAAGCGCAGGTAAAAAATCTGTTGCTGTATTCGTACCTGGCATCATCGATGACAGTCCAACCTACAATATGCTGGTACAGGGTGTAAAAGCCGCTGTTGAAGAAAAGAATCAGTCGCTTGCTAAGAAAAACAAGATTGACCTTTTTATTATGGAAGCCGGTACAAACCAGGCTGAATGGGGGCCAAAAATCACAGCCCTTTGTGCTGAACGAAAATATGATGTAATCATTTCATCTAACCCTTCCCTTCCAGACCTTGTTGAACCTATTCTTAAAACTTTCCCTAATCAGAAGTTCATTCTTCTTGATGCAACAAAAGAAGGAAATCAGAATATCCATACAGTCTGCTACAATCAGTATGAACAGTCATATCTTACAGGTTTCATCGGTGGTTTGATGTCTAAGTCACACAAACTTGCACTTATTGCCGCACAGGAATATCCTGTAATGAACAATATCATCTACCCTTATTTTGAAAAAGGAGCAAAGGCAGCAAACTCAAGCTCTACAGTAGACTTCAGAATTGTAGGAAACTGGTATGACGCTACAAAGGGTGCAGAAATCGCAGATGCAGTTGCAAAAAAAGGCGTTGATGTAATTCTTCCGATTTGTGGAGGAGCTTCACAGGGGGTAATTACTTCTGCCGTAAACAACAAAATTTACATTACCTGGTTCGATGACAACGGTTTTGCAAAGGCTCCTGGAACAATCATTTCTTCCAGCGTTATGGAACAGAAAAAAATGTCTTATAATGTTACAAAAGAATTCCTTGAAGGCAAGACACCATGGGCTACAGCCAAGATGGTAGGAATCAAAGAAGGCTTTGTAGACTTTGTTCAGGATGATCCGAACTATATCAAGACAGTTCCAGAAGACATCCGTAAAAAGATGGCAAATTTGCTTGCCGATATCAGAGCTGGAAAAGTTGAAATCAAGTAGATGCCCAGGTCAAACCCGAGCATGACATATTTGTCATTCCCCTGCTTGACCGGGGAATCTTTAATATACAGAAAATGCTTAAATTAAAAGATATCTGCGTAAAATATTCATACAAAACCGTACTCACAAATGTCTCATTAGACTTTGAAGCAGGAAAGATTTATTCTCTTCTCGGTGAGAACGGTGCGGGTAAATCCACCCTGGCGCATGTAATTTGCGGTGACATTATGCCTACCGCTGGAAGCATATATCTTAACCAGAAAAAACTGAAAATCAGAAAGCCGAAGGATGCAATCAAAAATGGAATCGTATGTGTTCATCAAAGACCATTACTAGCTCCTTCGCTTTCAATAAAGGATAACCTCAGGATAGGAATAAGCCACAAAATGGCAAAGCTGATTCCTGAAATCAAAAAAAACTGGCTCCCTGGGCGGGAACTTTCAGAAACAGTACAAAATTTAAGTGAACAGGAAGTGTTCAACACCTCTCTTTCTGGTGCACTGCTCAAAAGTCCATGCGTATTGATTCTGGATGAACCGCCCTTTTTAGAAACAGATAAAATCCGGGAACTTGCAAAAACCGGACTTATAATAATCATTATTACTCACAGCTTCAAAGAAGCAATTGAAAAATCAGATGAAGTTATTTTACTGAAAGATGGAAGTGTACTCGAACAGACTCCTTCATCAAAAATCACAGAAGAAGATATAAAACAAAAACTGTTCGGACTAACAAAAACTGTTATTACCCCAGATTTTATAGAAGAAAAAAATATTACAGAAGACCAGGTTTTGAAAGCACGAAACACGCATAAAAAAACAGGCTACATTCCTTCAGACAGAAGCTTTCGTGCCTCAAATCCAAATCTTACAGTTTTTCAATTATGTACTGCTTATCATACAAATGAAAAACAATCCGTTTTAGAAAACTATGCAGAAAAGCTGCTGAAAAAAGCAGACGTAAATATCAGACTGAATGAAAAAGCTCTATGCCTTTCCGGTGGTATGCTGCAGAGACTTATTCTTGAACGCGAGCTTGCAGAAAATCCGGAGGAGCTTTATCTTTTTGATCCAACCCACGGACTTGATGTGGAAGCCACAGAACGCCTTTATTCCAGACTTGAGGAGCTTGCAAAAAAAGGAACAAAAATCATAATAGGAAAGACAGAATGAATGTTTACTATCTCGGTTCAGCATTAAATCTTTCCTCACTTTATATGCTTGCAGGAAGCGGTGCTCTTATTTCCATAAAATCCGGAGACTTCAACTTAGGAGGCGAAGGCCAGATTTATCTTGGAGGTTTTATAAGTGCAATAATTCTTGCAAACTGCGGCCTGCCAACTTTCTTTGCAGTACTTCTTGCCGTAGCGGCAGCTTTTATTTCTTCCGCACTTTTAGCAGGTCTTTCTGCTGTATTTAAAATTTTTCGAAATGCAGATTTTTTATTTACATCATTTATAGCATCTGCCGCAATAATTCCTTTTTTAGACGGCTTAATAAGCGGACCCGCAAGAAGTAAAACAGACAATCTTCTTGCAACTCCGTTTATACCGGATGCAGTCCGCCTGCCTTCTATACTGCAGCCATCGCCCTTAAATGCCTCGTTCATAATTGCCCTCATTCTCTGCGTAGGCCTCTGGTTTCTGATTAACCGAACCGCCTGGGGAAGACAAATCTGTACACTCGGCATTTCGCCAGAGTTTTCGAATTACGTGGGCTTTGCCTGTCGAAAGCTTTCACTTTCATCCGCCCTATTTTCCGGCGGCCTCCACGGCCTGGACGGCGCGGCCGCCATCCTCGGAACCTACTTTACCTGCCACCAGGGCTTTTATTCAGGAATGGGCTGGAATGCTTTTTCCGCAGCACTTATCGCAGGAGCTAATCCACTTGCATTAATACCTTCATCATTTTTAATGGGCTTTATGACAACCTATGCAAACCGATACGCCCTCTTTCATAACTTTGGCTTTGATATAAGCAGCCTCATTCAGGCAGTAATTTTATTTATAATTGCATTCCCGATAGTCGAAAAAGGCAGGTCTGAAATGATTTCCGTCTCACACCACATTTTCCGAAGGAGAGACAAATGACTTTTCTCACATCCCTGCTTTCTGCACTCGCCTATTCCTGCCCGCTGATTCTCTGTTCAATTGGAGCCCTCTTCTCCGAATTCGCTGGCTGCCTCGCACTTTTTTTAGACGGACTTGTTTCCTTTTCTGCATTTTTATTTTATGCCTTTACTGTGGCTACCGGCTCGCCGCTGGCAGGGGCTCTACTGGCCTGCCTCGGTGCCGTGGTAATAACACTTGCCTTCTCGGCAGTGGTAGAGCTCGGAAAGGCAAACCGTTTTATTGCCGCAATTGCAATGAACCTTTTGTTTGGAGCTCTTACTTCCTGTTTGTCCTGGGCATTTTTTGGAACACGCGGGGTTCTTGCGGCCGACTTCTTTAAATTTTCCGCTGGGACGGCGCGCGCGGCGGCAGTTAGTCTAAGTGCGGTCTTTGTAGCGATGGCGGTAATTTTCTTGAAGTACAGCCGCCGCGGGCTTTATGTGCGGATTGCGGGAAGCGATGCGGATGTTCTCAAAGCTAAAGGTGTAAATCCCGGAAACATCAGAACTCTTGCCTGGTGCCTTTCTGCTCTCTACGGTTCTGTTGCTGGTATTCTGCTTGCAATAAGACTCTCCTCTTTTGTTCCTAATATTTCAAGTGGGCGTGGCTGGATGGCTCTGGCTGCAGTCTTCCTGGGCAAAAAAAAGCCGCTGCGTATTGTTGCAGCGGTTCTGATCTTTTGTTTTGCAGATCTTTTTGCAGCAAACATCCAGAATTATATTCCAGGCATTCCATCATCCTTTTTGATTTCTCTGCCTTACTTAGTTTCGCTTATTCTGATTCTTGCAAAATAATTATTCTGCAACCTCATCATCAGTTATTTCTTCAATTTCTGTAAGTTCATAAGAAGCTGCATCATCACCAGTAATTCCAAATCCTCCGGTAATAGCAAGCTCATTCAATTTTGCATCAATTTCTGCAAGTGTCGGACTGGAATATTTTTTAGTTTCTGATTCAGTTTCTACAGTGTCTTTTACTTCTTCCTGAAGGTCATCAATATGATTATCTGAACCTGATATCTCTGCATTATCTGAAGACTCACCCTCCACAGACTTATTCACAACCGAGTTCTCAGCTTCTTCATCTTCATCAGTTTCGCCTGTCTTAAACTCTTCAAGAACGTTCTCAAGCTCAGTAAGATTTCTAAAGCTTTCATCACTCGAAGAACTGACGTTTTTCATCTTACTTACAATATCTGCAGTCTCTTTCTTAATCTGATGCAAAGAACTGATAGCATTAAAGAATACATCGTTCATGTTATCAACCTTGAAAGAAACCTGCTTCTGTTTATCTGCAAGCTGAACACAGTAACGGTTCATTTCATCAGCAGCGGTAGAAGTTTCTTCACTTCTTTTCTTAATCTGCTGCATCTGAGTATCAATCTTTCCGATTCCACCAGTAATTTCCTGCAAAGAACCTACAATCTGGTCTGCATGAGAACTTACTTTTTCGAAAGCTTCAAATGCAGACTGGCTCGAAGTATTAGCTTTTTCAACAGCCTCAACGATTGTATTGACTACCTTAGAAATTTTGTCTGCATTTTCTGCAGTTTCCTCAGCCAGAGACCTGATTTCCTCAGCAACAACACCAAAGCCCTTACCTGCTTCACCAGCATGGGCAGACTCAATTGCAGCATTCATAGAAAGGAGGTTTGTCTGTTCTGCAACGTTATTAATAATTGTTACAACTTCATAAACTTCGTCGAGCTGCTGAGCAACCTTACTCAAAATCTCGTTTGTAGCAGAAATCTTATCATCACCATCTGCAACATAAGTATGCATTTCTTCAGCGTTTCTTACACGCTCTTCTGCCATCTTATTAATGTATTCAAGTGTAGTTACAACTTCATTAACAGCCGAATTACTGTTCTCAATTGCAGCTGTCTGCGAAGAATTACTCTGAACCAGAGTATCAACGTGGAGGTTCATTTCTGCAATTACACCAATCGTACTGTTAATTACGGCAACTGCATCAGAGAACTTTTTATTGATATCATCAATATTTGTATCAATCATAGAAGAAGCTTCTGCCGTACTTCCCGCAGATTCATTAATCGAAGATTCTGCAATCAAAGCTTTTTTAGCTGTTGATTTTACCAGTTTAAAGAAACCATTTATCTGATTAACCATGTTATTGATGTTAGACATCAATAACCACATTTCATCACTACCTTCAGGCTCAATGTTTACAGTAAAATCTTTTTCCGCAAGAGTTGTAGTCATGTTTCGAACTTTTACGATTCTCTTAGAAACTCGTGTGGTAACTATAAGAATCAGAATCGAAAGAACTATTGTTGTAATAACAGCAAAAATGATTGCAATCGAAATAAAGCGGTTTTCCATGCTGCTCATTACTTCATCAATCATCACAGAAGATTTTTGATTCAGTGACATAAGCTGAACATAAAGAAGTCGGATTTTTCTAAGCTGCTGATGTGCTTCTTCTGTCATTGAAAGAAGATCCTGTACCACAGCGTCGCTGGTATAAAGTTTTGCCGACTCTCTTATACCATAATTTTTGATATTCGAAAGAGCACCTGCATTTATTTTTATTGTCTCCATTGTGCGGAGAATTTCTTCAATAGGATTAAGTCCGTCTTCAATAAGCTGCCAGGTAAGCTTTACCTGCTTAAGGTTATTAGTAAAAGCTTCCGGAAATTCATTAACGATAGGATTTTCAGTAAGATATGCAAAAGATTTAGAAATCTCAACTTTTTTATCTTCAAAAGCAGAATAGGCATTTCCAATATCAAAATCCCAGTAATCCATTCTTTCAAGGTAGTCAATAATGGTACTAAGCTGGGCTTCAGTTTTAGTTTCCATATTCTGATAATCTTTTATATTTTGAATGCTTTTAAGATTAATTATTGAAAAAACGGTTAAAACACATGACTGTACTATAGTAAAAAGAATGATAAAAGAAAATTTGCGGTTCAGTTTCATAAATAAAAAATCCTATGCTAACCATTTTAACATAGGATTCTGAAAATTCAAGTTGTTTATGATTGTAACAAAGTCACACGGACCGTGTGATTTTAAATCACTTAATATACACTCAATATTTTCTCAAGACGTTCTTTACCAATAATTCTAAAGAAGCTTCCAAGGCGTGGGCCCTGATCTTTATTGATAAGTGCATTGTAAAGTGCTGTGAACAAAGCCTTAGACTCAAGTCCCATCTCTGTAGCAATGTCATACATTGCCTGCTGACATTCTTTATCAAGCTGGAAAGTATCGAGTTTTGGAAGAACTTCGTCACGAACACGTTTAACTGCTGTCAAAAGATCGCCTGAGAGGTCTGCCTTGCTGCCGTCGTTGCGGAGTTCAAAGCAGAAATCCGGAGCGCAGTCTGGAGCTGAGTGCTTTACCCAGAACCATGCACATTCAATGCGGCGGCGGAGGCGCTCTTCCTGCTCAGGTTTAACATCACCGAGAGCCTTAATTACAGCATCAATATCACCAGAGTAAATCTGGAGCAATGTTGTAAGCTGGCGGATTGTAATCTGATATGGCATAACCTCAGGAATCTTTCCGTCAATCTGGCTGAGCATATAAATGCGCTTTTCCTTATTGAAGTGGTCGTCTGATTTAGCCTTGTCAATTCCGTAAACGATACGCTCTGTCTTGTCGTAGTCCTCATAAACCTTGAGAACGTCCATATCAAAACTGATTGCAAATTCTGTGTTAGGTCTTGTTCCGGCAAAAAGGTAGCGGAGAACTTCTGCCTGGTAAACATCAAGAGCATCAGGCAAAGCAATTACCTTACCCTTAGAAGAAGACATCTTACCAGGAACTCCCTTAAGGTTTACGAAGTCGTAACGCATTGTAACAGGAGCATCCCAACCATAGATTCTCTTAGAAACAAGCTTTGCTGTATCATAGCTTCCGCCTGGAGAAATATGGTCTTTTCCACCCGGCTCGAATACTACCTTTTCTTCGTTCCATCTCATTGGCCAGTCTACTCGCCAGCCGAGCTTTGCTCCCTTAAAAGTACGGATATCTGCAGTTTCGCAGTTACCGCATTCGCACTTATAAGTGATTCCGTATTCGCCGTCGTAATCAGTAATTTCAGTTGTATCTTTCTGGCACTTGCCACAGAAAATTGCTACCGGCCAGTATACATCTTCAGCCTTCATCTTGTGAGCATCATCGCGGTATTCGTTAAGACATTCCTTAATTACGTCGCGGTTCTGCATAGCCTTGCGCATACCTTCTGCATAGCGGTTAGCGCGGTAGCGGCTTGCCTGATAAAGGAACTCCGGCTGAATGCCAACGCGTGGAAGCTGAGTTTCAATATCAACCTCGTGGTGGCGGGCATAATTTTCGTTACGGCCGGTTGTATCTGGTACTTCGGTAATTGGATAGCGAAGATATTTTTCAAGGATTTCAGGGTCTGGCATGTTAGCAGGAACCTTGCGGAATACATCGTAATCGTCCCATGAATAAATAAAGCGTACCTTCTTACCGCGGTCGCGGAGGGCGCGAACTACCAGGTCTACTGTAATGATTTCGCGGAAGTTTCCAAGGTGAACTGTTCCAGAAGGTGTTATACCTGAAGCACATGTGTATGAATCCAGATCTCCTTTCTCGCGGATAATCTGGTTAGCCATCTGATCTGCCCAGTGACAGAGCAATGGATCTCTCTTTTCGTTCTGATTGTTATTCTGATTTTCGTTACTCATAGGGCAATATTATAGTGATTTTCTTCTATAATATCAAATGTACTTTTTTTTTAGCTGTTAGCATCTAGCTATTAACCTCAAGGAGGGGGAAGTCTCACCCCGCTCTTATCGGAAATCCGTTAAAAAACGAGCTGCGGCAGCGGGTCGTTTTAGGATTTTCCACCAAAATGCGCACAGGCAGGCTATGCCTGACTGTCCCTCTCTGCGGGGGACACCCCCGCAACGCCCCCAAAGCGATACATTTGATTATTTTATCGACCATTTAATAAGTTCAAGGCCTTCTGGTAAAATGATATACAAATCATGAACTCCGCTTACGCCGTTGAACTTTGCGGCGAGTTCTTTACCATTACTTCCAAGGCCATCAATCATCAGTTTAATTGCCTTGCTGTCTCCTGCGCACTTAGCAGAGAACTGAGTTTCTTTTCCAGTAAACTCAACGCCTTTAATGCAGACATAAGAACCATCTTTTACAGAAACAAGAGTCTGTTTAGAAGTAACTGCAACATTGCGAGAGCTTGCCATTGTAGCAGCCGGCACTACATCACCAAGCTTAAAATTGCTTACCTGCTCTACTCCCTTCTTAGTCATTTTTTGTTTTGGAAGAGAACCATCTGCATTTACTTCAAAATTATCAATAAACACATTACGGTAACCGCCCTTCTCGCAACCAACAGTCTTTTCCAGAACCTGAGTATGATAAGCGATATACCACTTTCCACGGAAACTGAAAATCCAGTGATGGTTATTCCCCCATGCTCCAAAAACTGTTCCAGGGTTTTCCAGTGTATATCCTTTATACTCGAATGGTCCAAGCGGATTTTTTGAAGTCATATATCCGATTACTGCAATAGGCATTTTATCAGGATCTTTTGTATCTTTTCTGTCCTGCCAGTTTGTACAGTAAGTGTAATACCAGGTATCACCAATCTTATTAATTCCAGAATCTTCAAAAAGGAAAGGAGCATCAATAACCTGAGGCTCACCTTTAATATGAACCATATCATCAGCAAGGGCAACACAGCGGGCATTCATAGGATGTTCATATTTATCAGGATCATGACCACCACCAAAATAAAGATAACCGTCGCCCTTTTCATCAACAATTACAGCCGGGTCAAAAAGCCAGTTGATTTTTGCACAGGTTGGAGTACTGCGAGAAATAAGCGGTCCATTGAGAGGATCAACAAAAGGTCCAACCGGGGAATCTCCAGTAAGCACACCAATACCGTTTCCGCTGTCTGCAAAATAAAGGAAGAACTTATCTTTTCCGTCAATCTTCTTCCAGGCAATAGCAGGAGCCCATGAATTACTTGCCCATTTTGCGGCGCCCTTCATATCATTTTTTCCAGCAACGGGAATCTCTCCACAGTCTGTCCAGTTTACAAGATCCTTTGTAGAGAACACATTCAAAGTAGTAATCTTATTATATCCGTTATCTATCTTACCCTTTGTAAATTCCAGCTGCTGCATATCATTTGTTGTATAGATATAAAGGGTATCGTTATATTCAAGAACAGCAGGATCTGCTCCATATTTATGAGCCACAACCGGATTATTTTCTCCAGGCATTTTAAAAGCTTTTTCAGCCATCAACTTCTGCATTTCAGTAACAGGAGTTGCCGCAATCAATTCTTCTTTTGAACAAGACATAAATAATCCTCCAGTAAAAAACAGCAAACAAATTGCTCTTGCACATTTCATAATTTCAATATACAGTTTTAACAAATAAAAGTAAAACGTTTAACTAAAAATATCAAAAATTTAGGGGAATATTACGATGAAACAATGCTTAAATCCTTATATGCCATCCTGGGAACATGTTCCGGACGGAGAACCACACGTATTCGGAGACCGCGTTTATGTTTACGGCTCCCACGACTTTTTCAACGGCTGGGTATTCTGCCAGGGAGACTACGTGTGCTACTCTGCTCCTGTAACTGATTTAACAGACTGGCGTTACGAGGGCGTGATCTATCCAAAAACATCAGAAGAAATGAATGCAGACGGCCACATGTGCCTTTATGCTCCGGATGTTACTCAGGGACCGGACGGCCGCTACTACCTCTACTACGTTTACGACAAGGTTGGCTTTGTTTCAGTTGCTGTCTGCGACACCCCAGCCGGAAAGTATAAGTTCTACGGCCATGTTCACTATAAAGACGGAACCAGGCTTGGAGACCGCAAGGGCGATATGCCACAGTTTGATCCGGGCGTTCTTACAGAGGGTAACCGCACTTACCTTTACACAGGCTTCTGCGGAAATCATATGAAAGACAGAATCGGTGCTATGGCAACAGTTCTCGGCCCTGATATGCTTACAATCGAAGAAGAGCCTGTAATCATTGCTCCGGGCGACTGCTACACAGACGTTACTGCTCCAGTTCAGACCGAATGCCCATACCCACAGGATTCAATCGAAAACTGGAAGGGCTATAAAGACCACGCATTCTTCGAAGCACCTTCTATCCGTAAGATTGGTGATACTTACTATTTTGTTTTCTCTTCTCAGGTAATGCACGAGCTTTGCTATGCAACAAGTAAAAATCCTACAAAAGGTTTTAAGTATCAGGGTGTAATCGTAAGTAATGTTGACCTTGGTATTGATTCCTACAAACCAGCTGATATGCCTGCAGCCTTTGGTGCAAATAACCACGGCGGCTTTGAGCTGATTAACGGCCAGTACTACATTTTCTACCACCGCCACACAAACGGAAACTGGTTTAACCGCCAGGGCTGTGCAGAAAAAATGGAAGTTCTGCCAGACGGAAGTATTCCTCAGGTTCAGATTACCTCATGCGGACTCAATGGCGGTCCTCTCGAAGGTAAAGGCCAATATCCGGCTTACATTGCCTGCAATATTTTTAATCCGGATGAAAAAAACTTTATTGTTGATATCAAGCATCCCCGCATAACTCAGGACGGAAAAGACGGAGACCAGGAAGAAGGTTATGTTGCAAACATGCAGAACAATTACACTCTTGGCTTTAAGTTCTTTGACTTTAAGGGAGTAAAAAAGATTTCCGTTACTACCCGCGGATATGTTTATGGGAAATATGAAATCCGAACAAAGTGGGATGGCCCGGTTCTTGCTGAAATTACTCCAATTGGAAGCAATATCTGGGAAAGCTTCAGCACAGACATCAACATTCCGGATGGAATCGGCGAGCTCTACTTTAAGTTTACAGGTGTCGGTAGCCACCAGTTTAAGGGATTCACACTGGAATAGATCCCCGGGTCAAGCCCGAGGATGACAACTGTGTCATTGCCCGGGCAATATCATCTCTCTGTTAATTTCTTTCTCTTTTTCTGATACTGCTTTGGCGTACATTCCATATATTCTTTAAACTTTCTTGAAAAGTACTGAATGTTATTGAAGCCATTCGCCGTAGCAATTTCAGTAATGTTATTATTCGTATAAATCAAATCAAGGCAGGATTTTTCTATTCGGAATTTATTTATATATTCAGAAACATTCATCCCCGTACTTTCCTTAAAAAGCCGGATAAAGTGACTTTTGCTGTAATTTGTAAGCTGGAGAATTGCCGTGAGGCTCAGGTTTTCGCTGTAATTTTCTCGGATAAAATGTAAAGCATTATCAATTGCAGAAAGGCTTCTTTTTTCAATACCCGAAAGCTGCGAAAAATGCTCATATTGGCCTGACTCAACAGAAAAAGAAATGATATCCAGCAAAAGAGACCGGAGAATCAGTTCCCTGCCGTCTGCATTTTTTTCCATACCAGATATTTTATTAAAACGATACAAAAGTCTTTCCGGGAGATTGTGCAGGAAACGGCATAATCTTATTCCTTCGAAAAAGGTTCTGCAAGAATCATAAGGATTTCCAATAGCCGAAACGTCAAACAGAAGCCTGTAACAACGGAAGATTCCGGCAGAATAATCCACCGTAAAAAAGTGTTCTTCAAAAGGATTTATGACAACAATATCACCTGCACTAACAATCTCCTCAGAATTGATTAGAGAAAGCGTTCCCTGCCCCTTTTCAACATACAGAATTTCGTATTCTATGAGCCTTAAAGCCTCTTCTGAATACCCGTCCTGAACAAAAAACTGCAAGGCAACCGGTTGCCGAGCTCTTTCATTATCATTTTTCATAAGAGTATTCTACTATGAAAAATTATGGAATTCAACGTAAAATAAGACCATTTTATAAATATTATGATACTTTTAGTGTTTTTTTAGCAAAATAACGGTTTTATCATATTATAAAAACGTTTTACCATGTTTTTACTAAAAGTTTATAAATGGAGGACTTTTATGAAAAAAATGATGTTAGCAGCTGCAGCAGCAGTTCTGGCATTGAGCCTGGTGGGATGTTCTGGTGGTTCTTCTGCAAAAGGCAAGAAGAGCGCAATGAACATTTCTGTTTTCACAATTCAGCAGAGAGAGCAGCCTCCTGCTGACAACAAAGCCTACAAATGGATCGAAGAGAAGTTTGGTGTAACATTCTCTTGGGATATCCTCGTAGGTGATAAAGACCAGAAGATTGGTGTACTTATCGCTTCTGGTGACCTTCCTGATCTCGTAGAAGTAGATTCTGAGAAGTTCCAGGGTGCAGGTTGTCTTCGCGACCTTAAGCCTCTTGTAGAAAAATATGCTCCAAATCTTAGAAAGCATTATGAATCTGCATGGAAAAAGATGATTGACCAGGATTCTGAAAAGGATGCTAATGGCAACATCGTAAAAGAGCACATCTACTCTCTTCCTAACTATGGTGTAATTGATGGTATTCCATCTGATACATATTACAACCAGAACGGATGGTGGATTCAGAAAGCTGTTCTTAAGGAATTCGGATATCCAAAGATCAAGACTGTAGACGAATATTTCGACCTTCTTGAAAAATACTACAAGAAGTATCCTACACTTGATGGAGCTCCAACAATTCCATTCTCAATCATCACAGCTGACTGGGAAGCATTCGACCTCTGGAACCCACCTAACTTCTTGGCTGGATATCCAAACGATGGTAATGGACACATTACTCTCGAAAACGGAAAATATGTTTATACAGACAACTTCGCTGATGAGAACGCTCACAGATGGTTCAAACTCGCTAACGGATACTTCCAGCGTGGTTTGATCGATCCAGCTTCTTTCACAGACAACCGTGACCAGTACTATGCTAAGATCGCACAGGGTCGTGTACTCGGTATGTTCATTCAGGGATGGCAGTTCATGGGCGAACCAGAACAGACACTCTGGACAGCTGGAAAAGACGAAAGAACATATGCTCCACTTCCACTTACATTTGATGAATCAATTAAACCTCACTACCGTGACCAGTCACTTCCTAACCTCCAGAGAGGTTATGGTATCACTGTAAAGTGTCCGGAAGACAAGGCTATCAAGATTCTCCAGTTCATGGATGAAATGATCAAAGAAGAGAACCAGAAAGTTCTTTACTGGGGATTCGAAGGTGAAGATTACCTCATCGATGCTGATGGATCTAAGACAGGAACTAAGGGTGCTGCTTACCGTACAGACAAGATGCGTGCAGATCAGAAGGATCCAAACTGGATTCAGAAGAACCGCGCTACTCTCTGGACAGAAGAAGCTCCAAAACTTGAAGGAACAATGCCTTCAGGATACTCACGCTCTATGGATGACCTCGCATGGGAATACGCTTTGAGCCAGAAGCAGGTTGACCTTGACCTGTGGGCTGCTTACGGAGTTGGTTCTTATGCTGAATTCGTAGATCCTAACCCTCCAAAGAATGCTGGATGGTATCCAATGTGGCAGTGTAACCCATCTGCTGAAAACGGCGGAATCGAAGAGGAAGCTGCAGTTGCAATGACTGGATTTGAAACAATTCAGAGAAAGTATCTTCCTGCTATGATTATGGGTAAACCAGCTGACTTCGAAAAGACTTGGAATGAATATGCTAGCTTGCTCAAGCCACTTACAGAAAAATACAACAAGTTTATGCAGCAGCAGCTTGATCATCGTGTAGAAGCATTCGGTGGTTTTCAGGACTAATTAAGTTCTGACACATAGTGTCAGCTTAATCAGTGTTGGAGGATTCCATGGTAATCCTCCAGCAAAAAAAGTCCACGGGAATAATTCTGTGGACTTTTTTTTTACGTTTTTTATTGTCGACATTAGCCCGACAATTAATTCATTTAGACGGGTGTTTTTTATGAAAAGTAAAAAAGCTGCTGTTTCTGCAGATGTAAAAAACGCAGAACTTGCAAACAGAAAAAGCAAAATTAAGCTTTTAGGTAAGCAGAAAATGCTTATCCTTATGTCGCTTCCTTTTGTATTATACATTATTTTGTTCAGATATGTTCCACTTTGGGGCTGGACAATGGCTTTTCAGGATTATAAGCCATATAAAACTTTTTCACAGCAGGATTGGGTAGGCTTTAAGTGGTTTATCCAGTTGTTCACAGAAAAAGAATTCCTTCTTTCTTTACGCAATACTGTAGGAATGAGTCTTATTTCTACAGCTCTTGGTTATATAACTGCAATTTTAATTGCTGTATTCTTAAATGAAGTTCGTATAATTGGAATCAAAAGATTTGTTCAGACTGTTTCTTATTTGCCACACTTCCTTTCATGGGTTATCGTAACCGGATTGGTAGCAAATGTACTTTCAGTTGAAGACGGAATCTTAAATGATATATTGTTAGGTTTGCACATTGTTAAGTCACCTATCCAGTGGCTTGCCGTTCAGAAATATTTCTGGCACATCATTGGTTGGACTTACGTATGGAAGGAAGTTGGTTGGAATACAATCGTATACCTTGGTGCAATGACAGCTATCGACCCTTGTCTGTACGAAGCAGCACAGATTGACGGTTGTGGTCGTCTCCGCAAAATCTGGCACATCACATTGCCAGGAATTAAACCAACTATCATTATTATGATGATTATGTCTGCCGGACATATTCTTGATGCAAACTTTGAAATGCCATACTTGTTACAGAATGGTATGATTCAGGATGTAGCAGAAACAATTGATATTTATGTATTGAAATACGGTTTCAAACTTTCAAGATACGGTCTTGCAACAGCTGCTGGTATTTTCAAGAATGCTGTTAATATCTTACTTCTTATTTTAGCAAATACAATCGCAAAGAAGAGTGGTGAGGAGCGTTTGATATGATGAATAGCAAAATCGATTATGCCGCTGCAAAAAAGCGCACTACAATAGGAAATTTCATTTTCGACGCAATTATCTTTATTGTTCTTGCTTTCGTTGTTGTTGTAACTGTTTATCCATTCTGGAATACTATTGCAATTTCTTTGAACGATGGTCTTGACTCTCTTAAGGGAGGAATTAAACTCTGGCCTCGTAAGTTTACATGGAAAAACTATCAGGACTTGTTCCAGACAGACCGAATCTTTAATGCCGGTATCATTTCTGTAACACGTACTGTTATTCAGACTGTTTTAAGTGTTTTCTGTACTTCAATTCTTGCATACGCTTTGAGCCGTAAAGAATTTGTTCTTAGAAAACCTCTTACAACTATTATTGTAATTTCTATGTATGTAAATGCTGGTCTTATTCCAGGATACATGCTTATCAAGAATCTTCACCTCCTTGGTAAATATTCTGTTTACATCATCCCTTGTCTTGTTGATGTATTCAACTTTATTCTTGTAAGAACATACATTAATGGTTTGCCAGACAGCTTTGTTGAGTCTGCCCGCATTGATGGTGCAAACGAGTTTAGAATCTATCTTCAGATTATTATGCCGTTGATCGTACCTTCAATTGCTATGGTATGTCTCTTTACTGCCGTAGGTGCATGGAACAGCTGGTTCGATACTTACCTGTACTGTTCTAACAAACCAAAGCTCCACTCTTTGCAGTACGTTTTGATGTCGTTCCTGCAGCAGAGTCAGAACCAGAGCTCAAATGCTGCTGATGCTAACTCAATGGCAGTTGCAGCAGGTGCAGGTTCTACAGCTTCTAAATCAACACCAATCAGTATCCGTTCTTCTATCACTATGATTGCTACATTGCCTATTCTCGTTGTATATCCTTTCGTACAGAAATACTTCGTAGTAGGTATGACAATTGGTGGTGTAAAGGAATAAAGCTAAAATCATCAGGCATAAAAGGGTGGATTATAAATCCACCCTTTTTTTTTCAGGAGAAGAAAATGTTAAGAGTCGTTAAAACAAAATTGGGAACAGTCGAAGGCATTCCTGCCGCAGATCCTCGTATTACAGCATTCAAATCAATTCCCTTTGCAAAACCACCGGTAGGAAATCTGCGCTTTGCTCCACCACAGCCAGCTGAACCATGGGAAGGCGTTCGTCAGTGTTATAAATTCCCTCCAATTCCGGTTCAACCCTCCCCTAACAGAAATCCACCTCCGGAAGATGTATATTCACGTGAATGGTCTGTAGACCCGGATATTCCTGTAAGCGAAGACTGTCTTTATCTTAACATCTGGACTCCTGCAAAAACAGGTAATGAAAAGCTTCCTGTTTACTTCTGGATTTTTGGAGGCGGCTGGCAGGTTGGACATACTGCAGAAATGGAGTTTGATGGTGAACGTATAGCTCGTCGTGGAATTGTTGTTGTAACTGTAAATTATCGTGTAAACCTTTTTGGTTTTACATCTCACCCGGAGCTTACTAAAGAATATCCTGATGCTCCTGCAAATGCGGGCCTTCAGGATCAGCAGGCAGGCTTAAAATGGGTTTACGAAAACATTGATGCTTTTGGCGGTGATAAGGACAATATAACGATCGGCGGACAGTCTGCTGGCGGTGGCAGTGTTCTTTTCCATATCGGAAATCCGGACAGCAGAAAATATTTTAAGAGAGCTGTTGTAGAAAGCGGTCTTTTCTATAATCCTTATATAGATCTCTTCCCTAACCGTCCTGTATCAGAAACTGAAAAAATCGGCGAAGAATTCTTTAAGTTCTGCGGTTGTAATTCACTAGCAGAAGCACGTAAGCTTTCTACAGAAGAACTTCGCCAGAAATGGGGCGAATGGGGTGGCTTTCAGAAATCTGTTGAAAGCTGGATACCTGCTATGGACAACAAGTTTGACCGCGGAAAGATTCTGGATCTTGTACAGGAAGGAAAATGTACCCCTGTCCCTGTTCTTACTGGCTTTACAACAGATGAGTTTGTGGCAAACGGAATTAACACAATTGAACTTGGTATCCGAAAACTTCAGAAACTTGAAGACGAAAAAGGAATAAAGAATAAAAACTATTTCTACAAGTTTGATGTTCCGATTCCAGGCTGGGATCACGCAGGAAAGTTCCACTCTGTTGACTTATGGTTCTTCTTTGAAACCTTAGCAAAGTGCTGGAGACCATTTACCGGCCTTCACTACGATATGGCACGCCAGATATGTGATTATATGTGCAACTTCATAAAATGCGGAGATCCAAATGGAAAAGACCTCAATGGCCAGCCACTAGCAGAATGGACACCGTATGAATCAGAAAAAGAAAACTTTATGGAATTCACCACCGGCTGCGCACAAAATAAAATTCCAGCAAGTAAAGAAATGTTGAAATATTTGTAGAAGTGTACTGTAAACTTAATTTGCGCGAGTGGAGAAGATGCGCAAAATACATGTGAACCATTTTGGCGGATGCCATTAAAAAATAAAGAGTTTTGTCGAATGACAAAACTCTTTATTTTTTTTATAGATTCTCACCGTTGCTTTCAATTACTTCTTTATACCAGTAAGCAGAATCCTTTGGAATGCGTTTCTGGCTTTCATAATCACAGAATACCATTCCAAAACGAGGATTAAAGCCCTTGGCCCATTCAAAGTTATCCATAAAGGACCACTGGAAATAACCACGCACATCACAACCTGACTCTGCCGCAGTCTTGAGACCACGAAGATATCTGTGCAGGAAGTCGATTCTGTTAGGATCATGTACCTTACCATCAAGGCTTTCCCAATCGTGGCAAGAAAGTCCATTTTCTGTAATGTAAATCGGAATATTATATCTCTTTGTAAAATGCTTTACACCCCACTCAAGAGCTGAATCAAAGGTATCCCAGCCAATTTCGGTATGAGGTGTACCAGGCTTACGTGTATAGTCACCAGTATAATGTCCCTGATAAATATTAATTCCAATAAAATCAATTTTCTGGCTGATTAATTTCATGTCCTCATCAGTAAATGCTGGGAAAATATCTTTTGTTTCCTCCAATAGTTTTTCCGGATAGTGTCCAAGAACAATTGGATCTGTCCAGTAAGCATCAGACCAGAAAAAGAATTCACGTGAAATAGAAAAATGACTTTCATAAGCAGCAGCTGCGTCTTTTTCGGTAACAGGAATAGCAGGTAAAGAAGCAAGTGTAATTCCAACTTCGGCAGAAGGTGCCAGACTTCTAATAACTTTTACAGCCCTTCCGTGTGCAAGATGGATGTTATGCCCCATGTACAGAAGATCTCTTGTACTAAGCTGATATCCAGGTGCATGAGAGCCCTGAGAACAACCACAGCCCATAAAAACAGAAGGCTCATTAAAAGTAATATAATGCTTTACCCTTTCTCCAAAGCACTGAACTATTACCTTTGTATATTCTTCAAACCAGAGAGGACTTTCAGGATTAGTCCATCCACCTTTAAGCTGAAGACAATATGGCAAATCCCAATGGTAAAGAGTAACATAAGGAGTAATGTTATATTTTAAAAGTTCATCAACAAGATTAGAGTAGAACTCTAGTCCTTTTTCATTGATTTTGCCAGTTCCATCAGGAAGGATGCGGGTCCATGCAATTGAAAAACGATATGCCTTGAGCCCAAGTTCTGCCATAAGCTTTACATCTTCCTTATAGCGGTGATAATGATCACAGGCAATGTCTCCACTTGTATTATCTTCAATTTTTCCGCCACGATGACAGAACTCATCCCAGATTGAAGGGGATTTTCCATCTTCGTTCCAGGCTCCTTCAATCTGATATGCTGCTGTAGCTGCTCCCCATACAAAATCTTTTCTAAAGCTCATTTACTTAACCTCTTCATTTATAGCTTCAATTATTTCTGGAAAATACCAGTTCTGGGTATTACGGTTGTAATAACCATAGTGCTCATCATATTTATCATTTTCAACTTTCCAAATACCGTTATCCCAAAGGAAACATGGCATTCCATAAACACGAGATTCTTTAATGAAATCATGGAACCACGCTACCCTATCTTCCAGATTGTTTTTATTTGTTGCCCCGTATTCACCAATGTAAACTGCGTAACCATTTGCAATAAAATGATCATTAAGCTTTTTGAACATTGATGTGAATTCATTCTTTACCTTTTCTGAATATTCTTTGATTCCCGGAGACTCCATTGCAAAATTGTATGGAGTATACATATGAACAGAAACAATCAGGCGGTCTTTACTGCCGTCAAAATCCTGAGGCATTTTAAATGAAGCTGCAAGAGCTGATTCTGGAGAAGCCTGCAGAGAAGGAATTGCTACCAGGCGTTTTTTATTATTTCCACCGCTTGCACGAATTACATCAAGTATATTCTGTGTAAGCTTATTAAGATTCTTCATTGCTGAAATTGATTTTGGAGAAACTGCATTGTAATACCATTCTTCACTGGTTCCGCAAAGACGAGGCTCATTTAAAACTTCAAAAACAAGATGTTCATCATAGCCATTATTAAAAGCGAGAGAAATCTGAGCCCAGGTATTACATACAAATTTTGCAGATTCTTCGTAGTTTTCATCTGTCGGGTAGAAGCCTGCAAACTTTGGCATCTTTGCATTTTTTTCAAAATTATCATGATGGATATTAAGAACAACATACATTCCATCTTCGATTGCCCAGTCTACAACTTCTTTTACACGGCTCATCCAGGCAGGAGAAATAGAATAACTTGCATCTGTTATATGTCGTGACCAGGAAACTGGAATTCTGATTGTTTTGATTCCAGATGCAGCCAGACCATCTATCATTGCCTTTGTAGTTTTTGGCTGCCCCCAGCTCATTTCTGAAGCAAGGCTTTTTCCACCGCCGGTTGCATCAAAAGTATTTCCAAGATTCCAGCCGATTTTCATTTCACGTACAAGCTGGATGGCAGTTACATCTTTAAATGGTTTATTTCCATTATCTTTTACTGCACTATCTCGGTTAAATGTAATTAATTCCAGTGGATTTACTTCAGTAACAGGAGAAGCTGTTTCTTCTTCTTTAGGTTTATCTGATTTTGATTTTTCAGTCTTAGGCTTATCAGATTTTTGAGCATCCATAAAAGCCTTGGCCATAGGATTATTAAAATCAGGATTATTATTCTTTTTTGATTTACCGCTGCAGGAAACTGCAAAAACGGCAAAACACATCAAACAGAGTACTTTTATTGTGTTCTTAAAAAAAATCTTCATACTTTAACTATAATAGAAGTATGAATAATATGTAAGTCAGAAATATCTCTGAAAGTTGTAAATTCTTATATGTCTTTGTCCTGCTTGACCGGACAATCTGTAATTCACAGCTATGTACAGCTTCCCGCTTCCGCGGGAATGACTCTTTTGTTTTATCTGCTGAGTTTTCTATAAACAGTTCTCTTTGGAACTCCTGCGTCTTCACCGAATTCCTTGAGTTTCCATTCTGCGTACTCAGACCAGTTGCCTTCAAAGAAGCGAACTTCAGAGTTGTTTTCAAAGGCAAGAATATGTGTACAGATACGGTCCAGAAACCAGCGGTCGTGGCTTACTACAAGAGCACAGCCGGCAAAGTCTTCCAGGGCTTCTTCTAGAGCGCGGACAGTTTCTACGTCCAGGTCGTTTGTAGGTTCGTCGAAAAGCAGAACATTTCCGCTTTCCTTGAGCATCATACCAAGGTTAAGGCGATTGCGCTCACCACCAGAAAGTACACTTACTTTTTTATTCTGGTCTGGGCCTGCAAAATTGAACCAGCCGCAGTAGGCGTGAGCATTTACTTCGCGAACACCACCTTCGAGAGCTCTACCCTTTTCGTCTACCGCGCCAAGTTTTACGAGATCTCCGCCTCCGCCGAGAGTTTCATAAACAGTCTTATTCATATCAAGGCCGCTTCTCATCTGGTCTACGTAAACAAGCTTTACAGTCTGACCAACTTTGATTTCACCTGAATCAGGCTTTTCGCCGCCTTCAAGGCCTGCTGCATCAACAATCATCTTAAAGAGTGTTGTTTTACCCGCACCGTTAGGACCAACAATACCAACAATAGCACCAGCAGGAATATGTACGTTGAGATTTTCAAAGAGCAACTTATCGCCGAATGACTTTGTAAGATTTTCAATATCAATTACCTGGTTACCAAGACGAGGACCGGCAGGAATAGAAATCTGTGTATCTTTAAGCTGCTTTTTGCTTTCCTGAGCCATAAGCTCGTTATAGCGGGTGATGTGTTCCTTATGCTTTGCCTGACGTCCCTTAGCACCCATGTGAATCCATTCCAATTCGCGCTGGATTTCTTTCTGGCGGGCAGATTCATTTTTATTTTCCTGGGCAAGGCGGGCATTTTTCTGTTCAAGCCAGCTTGAGTAGTTACCCTTGAATGGATAGCCTTCACCGCGGTCAAGCTCCAGAATCCATCCCGCAACCTGGTCAAGGAAGTAGCGGTCGTGTGTTACAGCAATTACAGTTCCCGGATAGTCATGAAGATGTTTTTCAAGCCATGCTACTGTTTCTGCATCGAGGTGGTTTGTAGGTTCGTCAAGGAGGAGAATATCCGGTTTCTGAAGAAGAAGACGGCAGAGAGCAACACGTCGGCGCTCACCTCCAGAAAGCACATCTACAACCTGATCTGCAGGAGGACAGCGGAGAGCGTCCATAGCAAGTTCAAGATTGTTATCAAGGTTCCATGCATCGAGGGCATCGAGCTTTTCCTGAACCTCACCCTGACGGGCACAAAGCTTATCAAAATCTGCATCCGGGTCGCCAAAAGCTTCGTTGATTTTATCGAATTCTGCAAGAAGGTCTGTAATTGGTTTTACACCTTCTTTTACAATTTCCATTACAGTTTTACCGGCTTCGAGCTCTGGTTCCTGTTCGAGGTAGCCGATTGTATAGCCTGGAGCAAGAGAAGTTTCACCGGCGAACTCTGTATCTTTTCCGGCAAGAATCTTAAAAAGAGAAGATTTACCAGAACCGTTAGGTCCTACAACGCCGATTTTCGCACCATAGTAATAGGAAATACTGATATCTTTAAGGACAACTTTTGTTCCGTATGAGCGGGTAACTCTGTCCATTGTGTAGATGATTTTTTTGTCGTCGAAGGTTTTAGCCACGTGCGGTCTCCTGTATTGTTTCTGATTTTTTCATTTACAGTTTACATAAAAAAAACGAATGAAACAACACGTGGTGGCATCATTTACAGACGATTAATAAGATATGGCAGAGCCTGTTCAAACTTTACACCGTACCAGTGATCTTTATCTCCTGCTGTAAGTTTAATTGCTTCTACGACTACATCAGCAGCAAGGCTTGCAGCTTCAAGAAGCGTTTTACCACGCAGCAAAGCACCTGCAACAACAGAAGCATAAAGGTCACCGGTTCCATGAGAGCTTACAGCCTGCTTTTCATTAAAGTAATATTCAATTTTATTACCATCATAAACAGCAACTCCAAGTTTATCCTTTTCAAAACTTACGCCAGTCACAATTACATTTTTAGCACCAAGAGCAGCAAGGTCGCGGGCCATTTTTTCAATAAAGGCTTTATCATAACCTTCTGCAACGTAAGGCTGACCAAGCAGGAAAGCAGCTTCTGTAAGATTTGGCATAATCACATCTGCCCCCTTAATCAGTTTTTTCATTTTCTCTGGAAAATCTTCATCAAAGCCGGTATAGAGTTTTCCATTATCAGCCATTACAGGGTCAACAATTCGAAGAGCACCTTTACGGGCAGTTTTGTCCATTATTTCAAGAATATATGGAATCTGAGCCTTAGAAACATAACCTGTATAAAAAGCATCAAAGCTAACTTTTTCTGTGAGCCAGCGTTCAAGAATTTTCGGCATATCATCTGTAAGGTCGTGAAAAGTCCAGCCAGAGTAACCAGCAGTATGATTTGAAAGAACCGAACTCGGCAGAATTGCAGTTTCAATTCCGCAGGCAGAAATTACAGGAAGTGCAACTGTAAGCGAGCACTGTCCTACACAAGAAATGTCTTGAATTGTTAAAAGTCTTTTATCCATATTTTACCTCGAAAGTTGTCGGAAACACTGACAGCCCCAGATCTAGATGGATAACCTGTGAAGCTAGTCAGCCGGCCGGCTTAATTTATGGAATTATACTAGCGCTAATCTGGTATTATTGATATATTCAATTTACTCTAAGATTTATATAATCAGATTTATGATAACTCTGGATTTTGAAAAACGCGGAAATCAGACTCTCACAGATTTTCTCTACAATTCTATAAAGACTCAGATTCAAGATGGACTTCTTTCAGAAAAAGAGAAACTCCCTTCAAAAAGAGCCTTGAGCCAGCATCTTGGAATAAGCGTAATTACAGTTCAAAATGCATACTCACAACTTATTGATGAAGGCTATATTTTTTCTATAGAGAAAAAAGGCTTTTTTGTTTCTGATATTGCGAGGCATTTGAAAAAGAAAGTCAAACAGGCAGATGAAATTGAAAACCCGGTTCACACTCAACTTTCCGGCCAGTTTTCCAGTCAACCCTACTTTGCCGATTTTACAAGTAACGCAGCCCTACCCGGAAAGTTTCCCTTTAGTCTCTGGTCGCGGACTATGAGGCAGGTGCTTGCATCAGAAAATGAAAAACTTTTGAAACGAACTGATGTTTTTGGAACTCTGGAATTAAGGCTGGCAATCTGCCATCATCTTAAAGCTTTTCGTAATATGGACATCAGCGAAAATCAGGTGATTATAGGAGCCGGAACAGAATCTTTGTATTCAATGCTGGTACAGTTTTTAGGCCGTGATGAAGTTTTTGCTGTAGAAAATCCCGGCTATCACAAGGCCGCAGAAATCTTCAAACTTAACGGAACAAAATGCCAGCCGGTAAATATTGATGAACACGGAATAATTGTAGAAGAACTACAGAAAAGCAATGCAAACGTAGTTCATGTCTCCCCGTCTCATCACTTTCCAAGCGGCGTGATAATGAACTTTAAACGGCGCACAGAACTTTTGAACTGGGCTTATTCCAGTAAAAATCATTTCATAATAGAAGATGATTATGACAGCGAATTTCGATTTACCGGAAAACCTCTGCCTACCCTTCAAAGCATTGACCAGAAAGACCGCGTAATTTACATTAATACTTTTTCAAAAACCTTGTCTCCGTCCTTCCGAATCAGTTATATGATTTTGCCACTGCCACTCGCAAAAGCTTTTTCAAAGAAGCTGGGCTTTTATTCCTGCCAGGTTTCAAGTTTTGAACAGTTTACTCTGGCCCGCTTTATTGAAGAAGGTCATTACGAAAAACACATCAACAGAATGAAAAACTATTACAGAAGCCTTAGAAACAATCTGATTACTGCAATTGAAAACTCGGAACTTTCTAAAGTTTTTTCGATTCATGAAGAGAACTCCGGCCTTCATTTTCTTTTGACAATAAGGCCAGAAATAAAAGATCCCTCTCAGACAGCAGGGGAAATTCAAAAAAAGTGGCGGCAGGAAGGAATTAATATTTTTCTTTTGTCAGAATATTTTTATGATAAAAAAAAGCTGCCCGCGGCTGAAAGCTTTGTAGTAAACTATTCGGGAATCAGACGCGACAGCGTTGGTAAGGTGATTCAGAGTATGAGCCGGACGCTTAAAAATCTTTATTCAACTCCGTAGCAGTCGTAACCTGAGCTGCGAAGCCGGTCTGCTACATTACCGTTTTTGTCTTCGCGGACAAGCACGATAAAATAGGTTGTGCCGCTGGCACGTTTTTCTGTTGTGATATAAGCGTCGAAGCCCTTTGCCTTAACTTCATCTGCAAGGAGCTTTGCATTGCTTTCTGTACGGAAAAGGCCAAGCTGCCATTTTGTGAACTTTGCAGGTGCAGAAGCGGCAGCTTCTGCGGCTTTTTCTGCTGGAGTCTGCTTAGGCTCTTCCGGCATTGCAATGCTTCCTGTACCCTGCTCTGCTTCTCCGCTCTTTGGAACGAAAAACCAGAAAGGAGTTGGGAGAAGCTGAACATCTCCGCGAACGATAGAAGCTTCTATTGATTTTGGATAAAGCTTTGTAATCTGCTGAGAATAGGATGTATCGCCAGTAACATACCAGAGAGTGAGTAAAACTGCAGGCTTAACGGCATTCATTGAATCAACTTTAAGATAAGCCTGAAGCATTACAACAGGTTCCTGAATATCTGCTACATCGTCTGCCTTACAAAGGGCACTCCACTGGGTATAAAGTTTGATATAGGATTGAATTGTTGCGTTTTTTGAATTTCGTACTGCAGAATTAAGATAGCTGTCGGCAGTGGAATAATCACCGCAGCTGAGAGCGCAGCGAACAGCATCAAGAACAATCTGTTCATTTGTTTTTTTAGGCATGCCTTCTGCATCTCCGGCGGCAATTCCTGCAGCCTGAGCATAGGACTTCTGGGCATCCTCATATAAGGCCATCTGTTCTTGAAGTGAAGCAAGAAAAATCCAGGCGGCACGTTTTTCTGATGCAGCAGTCATTTTGGAAATCTGAGTTTTAAGATATGAGACTGATTCTTCTACAGAATCTTTTTTTGCGGCTTCCGACGTTACAAAAGAAGCAGTAAGCTCTGCGGCAAAAACACAAGTGCAGAGAAAAACGACAAATATAAAGGAAATAATTTTCTTCATATATTATTTTTCGGCTTCCGGCTTACGGTCTTTTACCTTTTTAGCTTCTTTTTCTGCCTGCTTTTCTTTTGCTAAACGGAGTTTTTCTTCTGCCTTTGCTTTTTTTTCAAGTTTTTTCTGTGCACGAACTTCAGCATCACTTGCAGGAGCTCTCATTTTCGCAACAAGAATAAACAAAAGAGCAAAAATAATTCCGGCACCAAAAGCAATCAGGGCAAGAACGGCAACCGGCAGGTCTGTATAGGTTTTGAAAAACCAGAAGGTACAGGCATTCGAAAGATTCAGACCAATGAAAAATGCCATGAAAATGACAAGTAATAAAATTAAAACTAAACTGATTATCATAATAAACTCCTGTTATTCCATAATACCGCGGAAAGTATTTCCGCTGAGTTCTGTTATTTTTACATTTACAAAGCTTCCGATTTTTGACTTATCAGCTTTAAAAGCAATTTTTTCATGCTGTTCGGTCTGCCCCAGGAGTTCTGTTTTCTCATCACGGCTCACTCCTTCTACCAGAACCATAACAGTAGAGCCTACTCGCTTACTCATCTGCTCATGAGTATGTTCCAGCTGCAAATCAATTACCCGCTGCAATCTTTCCTTACGAATCTCTACCGGAATCTGTTCCATTTTTGCAGCCGGTGTTCCTTCGCGAGGGTTATAAAAATACATCATTGCAGATTCATATTTTACCTGACGCATCAAATCAAGGGTATCTTCAACATCAGCTTCTGTTTCGCCAGGAAAGCCCATCATAATGTCCGTTGTGAGTGAAACTTCCGGAATACGGGACTTTATGCGGTCAACAAGTTCAAGGTACTGCTCGCGGGTATAACGGCGGTTCATAGCCTTAAGCACCGCTGTAGAACCATTCTGTACCGGAAGATGGATATGGCGGCAGATTACAGGCTCTTTTGCAATTACATCAATTACATCATCAGAAAAATCTTTTGGATGTGAAGACATAAAACGAACCCATTTAATCGGCGAAGAAGTTTCGCGAAGATGATCTGCTATAATCTGCAGTAAACCTGCAAAATTTGTATCATTTTCGCCGCGCTTTGCAGCCTCGCCGTCTTTTGCTCCATGATAACTGTTTACATTCTGACCAATCAAAGTAATTTCGCGGACATTCATTTTTCCAAGTAAATCAATTTCATTCAAAATCTCATTTACCGGGCGGCTAAGTTCACGTCCACGAACATAAGGAACAATACAGTAAGTACAGAAGTTATTGCAGCCATGCATGATAGGAACAAAAGTTGAAAAGGCACCTGGCTCTGCTGACAATGAAGCAAAACGGTACTGTTCTGAATCATCAATCTGAAAAGGCTTTCTACCCTCTTCTACAGCCGAAATAATTTCAGAAAAATGATGCTTTGCGTATGTTCCTACGACGTAATCAATAAAAGGATAATCTTTCTTAAAGCTTTGCAGAAGACGTTCTGCCATACAGCCCATTACAATCAGGGTAAGCGGTTTTGCTCCATCACGAACATATTCAGCAGCTTCTTCGAGCATCTTTGATTTTGCACCAGGGCGGCATTCTCTTACAGCCTTTAATCCGGAAAACCAGCCTAAACGACCTAAAATACGGTTTTCTGCAGTTTCGCGGATTGAACAGGTATTAATAACCGCAAGGTCTGCTGTCTGCGCAGATTCTGACTTTTTCCATCCGCGTGCAATAAAAAGCTGTTCTACGGCAGCTGATTCTGCAATATTCATCTCGCAACCGTATGTTTCAAAAAAATACGTCTTCATAACTATATTATTGTACAAAAAAAATCAAAATTTATAAATATGTTTAATAATACCTTTGCGTTAACTTTACTTTTGCTATATAATAACCTTAATGAGAAACCTAGTAACAATGAAAGACATTGCAGATGAACTGGATGTTACGGTTATGTCTGTTTCTAAAGCGTTATCAGGTAAAGACGGAGTGAGTGAAGATTTAAGGGCCAAGATTCTTGCTAAGGCGGAGGAGCTTGGCTACAAGAAGACTCAAAACTCCAGCAATGATGACGGCTCCTCTCACAACATCGGTATTCTGATTGCTGAACGCAGTATGAATGCCAATGCCAGCTATATGTCTTTGCAACAGCCGCTCATTACTAATCTTACACAGCTCAATTATTACGGTATTACAGAGATTATATCTGATGAAACTGAACATCTTTTGATTCTTCCAAAAATTCTGAAAGATAATAAAGTAAGTGCTTTTATTATTCTTGGACAGATGAGCAAAGAATATGTTCAGATTCTGAAAAATACAAATAAACCATTCCTTTTCCTTGCACACATTTATGATGATGTAAATTCTGGTGGAATTATTACAGATAACCTTTATGCAGGTTTTACTCTGGCAAATTATCTTATTGATCAGGGCTGTAAATCCATTGGTTTTGTAGGAAACATTCAGTTTGCTGAAATTGTTATGGACAGATACCTGGGTATTGCAAAAGCTCTTTTACACCGTGGTTTAGAGGTAAAGAAAGAGTTTTTAGTTCCGGATGTAACTGATTTTGGTGAAGAAATTAGCCTTATTTTACCAGATACCATGCCGGATGCATTTATCTGTAACGATTGTCGAACAGCCTACAAGTTGATTCATAATCTTGAGGGAATGGAATACAGTATTCCAAAGGATATTTCTGTAGCGGCCTTCGACGACGGTATTTTTGCTGATATAGGTATTCCAAAATTAACTACCTATAGTATCAATTATAATACGATGGCCCAGCTAGCTGCAGAAAGCATCGCATTAAAGCTTGAAAATCCTAATTTCCACATTGGAAAAAAGGTTGTACATGGGAATGTAATCGTACGAGATTCAGTACGAAAGCAGAAATAAAACTATAAACTGACCGGCTCTTAAAAAGCCGGTCTTTTTTTGTATTTTTTCCTCATTTTTCCAAATATGACCCAGGTCATAGTGGTATTTTATCAAAATATGACTTGAAGCATACTGTTTTTCTTCAGGATTTGTAATTTTGTGCTGATGCGTACTACTTTTGTGCTGATTTTGAGATAAATTTTCAAAAAAAATGCATATTTTTTCGATTTTTTCTTGACATATTACCCAAGTCATATTACTATAATCATAGATTAAATAAAGTTAATTAAAAGTTAAAAACAAGTATTTAAAAATAAGTAATTAAACAAAAACGTAAAAAAAAGTATTTAAAAAAGAGTAAAAAAACAAAATATTGATTTAAAAAAAAGTTATTGTTGTTTTTGTATTTTACGTATACGGTATAAGAGCCTTTTGATAATTATCGGGTAATTATCAAAAGGCTCTATTCCTTTTAAATCAAACATAAAACATTGATTACTTCGGATGTGCCTTGTAATGACACTTTCGTTATTCAGATTTTTTATTCAGAATATTCTGCAAATGCATAAGCATTATGATTATGAATGCTTTCGTCATTTTCCGCTTCTACAGAGAAATGTTTGAATCCTGATTTTTTTAATCCCAGATATACTTCACGAACAACATCTTCTACAAAGCGTGGATTTTCATAGGCATGTTCTGTGACATATTTTTCATCTTTACGTTTAAGAAGTGTATAAAGTGGAGTTGAAGCACAGTTTTCTATTGTAGAAATAACATCTTCTATCCAGAAAAACTCGCTGTACTGAAGGCGCACACTTACAAGACCTCTCTGGTTATGAGCACCATACTCACTTATTGCTTTACTGCAGGGGCAAAGGGTTGCGACAGGAACCTGAATTGAAACATAAAACTTACGTTCTCCATCCTCGCTAACCTCGCCCTCATAAGAGCATTTATACTGCATGATTCCAGGCGCCCCGGAAACAGGTGCATTTTTTTCTATAAAATACGGAAATTCTATGCGGCCAAAGGCTTTTTGAGCTGTAAGTTTAGTCCTGATTTCTTCGAGCATATCAAGAAAATGATGCATTGATATATCCGAATGATATTTATGAAACACCTCGATAAAGCGGGACATATGTGTTCCCTTATAATTATGAGGAAGGTTCACAAATAAATCTACAGAAGCTGTAGTATGCTGCTCGCCGGCATTTTTATCCAGTACAACTACAGGATATTTTACACCTTTTACACCAACTTTTTGCAGTGGAACAGCACGAGTATCTTCTTCACTTTGAATATCTATCATTATTTTATACCTTATTTTACCTTGCGTTCTGCACTTTCAAGAGTGTTCTGCATAAGCATTGCGATGGTCATTGGGCCTACTCCACCAGGAACAGGTGTGATAAAGGATGTTTTTTCCTTTAAATCATCAAAATCACAGTCGCCGATAAGGCGGAAACCTGATTTTTTAGAGCTGTCTGGAATACGGTTTACGCCGACATCAATTACAACCGCGCCGTCTTTTACCATATCAGCAGTCAAAGTGTGAGGATGGCCGCTTGCAACAACAATAATATCAGCCTGGCGGGTAATTTCTGCCATATTTTTAGTTCCGGTATGACACATTGTTACTGTACAGTTTACATCTTTACGAGCCAGAAGAATTGAAACCGGTTTTCCTACTATATTAGAGCGTCCGATTACTACAGCATGCTTACCACTTGTCTCAATTCCAGCCTTTTTAAGCAGAACAATGATTCCATGTGGTGTACAAGGAAGGAAGCCCGGACGGCCGATCATAAGATTACCTACACTTACCGGGTGAAAACCGTCTACGTCCTTTTCTGGAGAGATTGCCATAATCACTTTTTCTTCATTAATATGCTTTGGAAGAGGCAGCTGAACAAGAATTCCGTGAACACTGTCATCTGCATTGAGTTCGTCAATCAATTTAAGAAGTTCTTCTTCGCTGGTGCTTTCAGGAAGATGTACTGAGCGGTCTACCATGCCAACCTCGGCAAGAGCCTTCTGCTTACCTGTAACATAAGACACCGAAGCCGGATTCTCTCCAACCAGAATTACTGCAAGACAAGGGGCTATTCCCTTCTGTTTTAACTCGCCTACTTTCTGTGCAACCTCAGCCCTTACATCTGCTGCAACCTGTTTTCCGTCAATAATAACTGCGCTCATGTAACCTTCAAAGCTCCTTTTCTGTTTTATTGATAAACTGCTGTAAAATCAGTATATTCTTATAGTAACAAAATATACTGAAATAAAAAAAAGGTCGCAATATGAAACGCTTTATTTCTATACTATCAGCCATTCTTTTATTATCATCTGCTGTTTTCGCTCAAGATAACTATGATGATGGAGATTTTTACGACGACGATTATGTTTATGAACAGAACGGTGCTGGAGACCAGTTCATTAAAATTGATTTGTCTGCTAACTTTCCATTGAATTTTGGTGATAAACTGTATATAGGTCTTGGAGCTTCTGTAGGCTATTACTATTTTGTAAATAAATGGTTTGCTGTAGGCGGTGATGCCATGCTCGGATGGAACAACTCAATAGGTCAAAAACCTCTTATTACAGTTCCTGTTACCTTTGGTGTTACATTCCAGCCATATATCGGAAAATTTGAATTTCCTTTATCTGCCGGTATAGGATTCGCAACAGTATCTTGCCAGAATCTTACATATTTCCCGGCTTTTTCTGCAAAGATTTCTGCAGGAGCTTACTATAGATTTAATGAAACATGGTCTGTAGGAGTTTCATCAACCGGATACTGGATTCCACAATGGTTTATGAGTGACAGCTCGAAAAACGACAATGGATTCTTTGCAATGCTAGGCGTAAGTCTTAGATACCACTTCTAAAAAGATATACACAGGAAAAAAATATGAAAAAAACTTTGAAAATTGCTGCTTCTGGTCTCATTCTCTTATTACTTATTACTCTTACAAGCTGCTGGCAGCCGATTTTTTATGAACTTCGAAAAGATGTAAAACCTGAAGAGCCTACAGTTTCAGGTGTCATTCCAAATATAACAAGATATACTGCAGACGGCATTGAATACATGTTCCTTTCTGCAGACGGTGGAATACGTTTTAAGCCAATTGTTAATAGAGTTCACGGAAGCTGGGCTTCATACCCAACTCCATTCGCTCTTCTTTCTTATGATTTTCAGGCTTCTGCTTATGTAGGACAACAGATTATTTCTGTATTCGCTACATCTGATACACTTTATATTCTTTCAGCAGAATATGCTTCAAATGGTTCTGAAGGTATTACTATCCCATCAAAGATTAATCTCTGGGGTAAAACTAACAGCACCGTAAGTCTTTCTGAAGGCTGGACACTTATTAACACAGTTAAGGATATAAATCTCTTCCCTATTACAAAAACCTTAAACACAGACTATTACACAAACTGGTTTAATGTATTCCAGACAAACTCTCCTATGTCATCACACAGGCACGCTTACATCTGTTCATGGGATTTCAACAGTCAGAGATTCAGATATTTTGAACTGAAAGGAATTGCGGAGCCAGAAGAAATAACAATTCCAGTTGTTGAAGACACAGGTTTGGCTGGTAGTATTTCCAGAGTTTATTCGGCAGCATATCTGAATGGAAACATAAAATTCTATAATTCAAGAGCTGTTGTAACTGATGAAACTTATACCGAAGAAGCAAAACATATATATTATGGTGAAAATACTGCTCTATGGTATACAGATGGAACAACACCAGTTATGGCCCTTAATGCTGGTGAATATATTTCCTGCCTGGAAGTATGTTCAGATGCAATTCTTATTGGTCGTGGTGCAACATTTACAGAAAGCAAGAATGCAGGTATTGTAAAAACATCTCGTAATGATAACGGAGTTCCAGGAACTACACTTATACCATTTGTTACAAATGCTTCTTTCCAGCTTTCAGAAGTCTATACTGTTCTTACACTCTTAAATTCTACTCCAGGATGTACTGAACTGGCAAGTTCACTATATTCATCAGTATCATTTTATGGTACAAATGGTGTATACCAGAATATTGGTCTCTGGTCTTACTATCCTGAACGCGGAAACTGGAACAGAGAGTAGGCTAAAATCGAAAATCCGTTAAAAACTGGGCTGCGACAGCGGGCCAGTTTAGGATTATCGAGAAAACGCCTCAAAGGCGAGACTATGCGAGCCGCCTAAAATCGAAAATCCGTTAAAAACTGGACTGCGACAGCGGGCCAGTTTAGGATTATCGAGAAAACGGAGAAGTTATTGGCTGATTCACTTTTTGAACAAATCAAACTGACTCAGGAACCTCTGGCTGCACGAATGCGGCCAAGGAATCTTGATGAATACATCGGTCAGGATCATATTGTTGGAAAAGGCCGCCTGCTTCGCCGTGCTATTGCAGCAGACCAGCTTACTTCTGTAATTTTTTACGGCCCTCCGGGAAGTGGTAAGACTACTCTGGCCCGTGTTATTGCAAATCATACAAAATCTAACTTTATTACGCTGAATGCCGTACTTACCGGCGTTCAGAATATCCGTGATTCTATTAAACAGGCAGAAGATTATTATAATCTTTACAGCCGCCGCACTATTCTTTTTGTAGACGAAGTTCACCGCTGGAACAAAAGCCAGCAGGACGCGCTTTTGCCATGGGTAGAAAACGGAACAATTATTCTCATTGGTGCTACCACAGAAAATCCATTTTTTGAAGTAAACAAGGCGCTGGTTTCCCGTTCGCGTGTTTTCCAGCTAAAACCTCTTACCTATAATGATCTTGAAAAGGCAGCTCACCAGGCTTTGACTGATGTAGAACGCGGTTATGGCCACTGGAAGGTTGAGTTTGAAGAAGGGGCTCTTGAACATCTTATAGAAACTGCAAATGGTGATGCACGCTCTCTTTTAAATGCCCTTGAACTTGCTATTGAAACAACTCCTGAAAAATGGTCGCCGTATACAGAGCCTCCGGTTCCAGCTTACGGAACTCAGATTTATATAAGTAAAGAAGCGGCTGAAGAATCAATACAGAAAAAGGTTGTATTGTACGACCGCGATGGTGACTATCATTACGATATAATTTCGGCCTTTATAAAATCGCTTCGTGGCCGCGACCCGGATGCTGCCTGCTACTGGCTTGCAAGAATGGTTGCAGCAGGCGAAGATCCGCATTTTATTTTCCGCCGCATGCTTATTTCTGCCTGTGAAGATACTGGTCTTGCAGATCCGAATGCAATTTCTATCGTAGAAAGCTGTGCTCAGGCCTTTGACCGTGTTGGTATGCCGGAAGGAAGATATTTTCTTGCACATGCGGCTTTATATCTGGCAACGGCTCCTAAATCTAACAGCAGCATGGCCTTTTTTGATGCCTTGGCTTCTGTTGAAAAAGAAGATGCAGAAGTACCAAACCATCTTCGCGACAATAACCGTGATGCCGAAGGCTTTGGTCATGGAGCGGGCTACCTCTACCCTCACGCTTACCGCGATCACTGGGTTGCCCAGCAGTATCTGCCAGACACTTTGAGCGGCCGTGTATTTTATAATCCTAGTACACAGGGCTACGAAGCTACAATCCGTGAAGATGTACTTTCGCGCAGAGAGCTTCAGATTGCTTCTATATTGGAAAAGACTCAGACTCATGAGCAGTATACTTCTGATGAACTTGCTTCTTCACCGGAAGAAACCGGCTCTATAAATATTTTCAGGGCTATTAAAAATGCCGCCGGGGCTGGAAGTGATTCTGATGCTGAAAAATCTGAATTCGGTGAAAATCCTATTTCTGAATGGTGGGTAAACGAACACTTTAAGAGTGGTTCTGTAAAAACAGAAGAAAATCTTACCTTCAGTCCGAAAGATCCTGCAAAAGAAGTTGTTCTTGAACGTGCGGACCGCTTCTGGAGACAGAGACTGGATTCAAACCGCGCCGAAGTTCTGCTTGGAATCAGGGATACTATGATTTCTATGGCCGAGCTTTTGCGCCACCACCGCTCTCTTATCTGGAATGCAGACAGCGGACTTTTACTCTGGGATATTGCAAGAAAAACTCCTGAAGGAGTTACCTGTGGTGTCTGCCGTACAGAAAAAGGAATGCAGATTCTCGAGCAGTATGGCCGTACTCTTGGAAGCCTGGACCGCCCTATCCTTCAATACCGCGGCAATTCTATTTCAACTGATTTTCTGACTCAAAAAGATTTTTATAATATTCTCGTAAAATTCCAGTACAACGGAGCAGTTTTTGACCGCGTATTCTTTACGGATCCTTTTGCAAGCGAGCCTTCGATTATAGCACTCGCTGATTCACTTGCAGGTATCATGACTCCTCAAAAAGATGCTGAAGAAACTGATGCACCTGCCGTTCCTTATTCTGATTCTGACAAGGGAGATGAAAAGGATGGTGAAGATTTTGCCTACGAGTGCCCTCTTGCAACAGGCTGGAAAGTTGTGATTTCGCAGAAGATTCCGTGCCATGGGCAGCACATAAGTGAGATTGTTCGTAAGCAGGTGCTCTCGCCGGAAAGCATTACTCCATTCCGTGAGACTCTGGACAAAATGGAAGCGGCCGAACAGGAATTCTTTGGCGACAGAGATAATCCACTTTTCTCATGGGATGGAATCTACATCGCAAACCTCTTCCGTAAGCGAGGCTTTACCGTAAAAGTTGCTTCTCAGGTACTCACCGAAAAGCGGCGCATAACTCCAGCTGAAATTGAAAAATGGTTTAGTCCGGAGAACTCGGCTTACGGTGCCAAAATGTGCGAGGCAGCAGGAAGCGCAGAGTTACAGAAAATTGTAAATTTGCTGATTGCTGCGTGTGATAGAACTATTTTTGAATGGAAGAGCGAAATTTCGTTTTTTACAATAGAGAAGAATTAAGCGAGGTCTGCGGTGGTTTCGACAAGCTCAACCACCGTACCAACCTGCTAATCTCTTATCGAATCAATATTAGCCTTTCCGCCTGGTACAAAAGGCAGTACGTTTTCTTCTGAGTCTACGCTGATGCGAACGAAACATGGCTTGTTACTGCGCTTATTATCAAATGCTTTTTTATACCACTCTGGGTCGCTGTCGCCGTCGATTGCTTCGATTCCAAAACCTTTTGCTATGGCAAGAAGATTTGGTTCGCGGCCAAAAACAGAAGCGCTGTAATTTTTCTCAAAAAGATATTTCTGCTGCTGGTAAACCATACCGAGAGTTCCGTTCTGGAATACAATAATTGTTACCGGAAGGTTGAGCTCTGCGAGAGTAGCCATTTCCTGAACATTCATCATGATTGAACCGTCCCCACTGAAGCAAACAATACGTTTATCAGGATTTGCGATTGCAGCACCGATTGCGGCCGGCAAACCAAAGCCCATTGTTCCAAGGCTTCCGGAAGTAAGGAAGCTTCTCGGACGTTCAACAGGGTAATACTGGGCAGCCCACATCTGATGCTGACCAACGTCTGTTGTAGCAATAAGTCCACCTTCAGCGATTCCAGCCTCGCCTGCAAGCTCTGGTATTTTAGAAATAATCTCACGAGGATTTGCAAGCTTTTCACCCTTAGGGCGGCCGCATTCAACTGAGTGGCATTCTTTTTTAAGCTTATTGATTTTTTTGAGCCAGTTCTCGTCGCCGGAAATTTTCTTTTCGCTTACAAGCTGGGCAAGAACCGGGAATACAGATTCAACATCTGCAACTACAGAAATATTGGATTCAAGAATCTTATCTACTTCTGCGGCATCAATATCAATGTGAACAATTTTTGCATCCGGGCAGAACTGATTTACAAGACCAGTTGCGCGGTCATCAAATCGAACGCCGGCTGCAATAACGAGATCAGAATCATGCATGGCTACGTTGGCAGCATGATTTCCGTGCATACCAAGCATTCCGATAAAACAGTCTGAACTTTCTGGTACGCAGCCAAGTCCCATAAGACTTGTTACAACCGGCAGGCGATAGTTCTGAAGGAAAGCCTTGATTCCGCTTGCAGCCTCTTCTGAATCACAGCCGCCACCACAGTAAAGAACCGGGCGCTTTGCAGCTGCCAGCATGTCTGTAATCTTTCCCATCTTTTCTGAATATTCATCAATAGGAGTATGAAAGCGGATATCGTGCAGGCGGATTTTTTTGATATCCGGCCAGGCATCAAAATCGCATTCTTTGAGCTGAACGTCGCGCGGAACATCAATGAGAACAGGACCAGGACGGCCGCTTGTTGCGATTTCAAAAGCCTTAGGAATTGCGTCCAGCAAATCATAAGGAGTCTTAATAAAAATAGAATGCTTTGTAATTGGGAAGGAAAGACCAAAGGTGTCTGCTTCCTGGAAAGCATCGGTTCCAATGAGACTGGTGTTTACCTGACCTGTAATTGCGATGATTGGGATTGAATCTGCGCGGGCATCTGCAATCGCTGTAAGAAGATTCATAGCGCCCGGGCCGGAAGTTGCAAGACAAACTGCAGGCTTACCTGTTGAACGGGCCATACCCTGGGCAATAAATCCGGCTGCCTGCTCGTGGCGCACAAGGACGTGTCGGATTGAAGAGCGGTTTAGCTCGTCGTAGAGAGGAAGAATAGAACCTCCAGGAATTCCTGCTACAGTTTCAATACCATACATTTCCAGTAACTTAACAATGATTTGTGCGCCTGTGTGTTTCATTATAAATCTCCTGTAAAGCCAGCCGGCCGGAAAAACAAAAAAGCTCCCCGACCGGAGAGCTTCTTTAATATTTTATGCTTTAGCCAAAATATATCATTCACTCCCGGTTATCTTGTAACCTGTACGACGAGGACTGATACGACTTTGACCAAAGAGTTTAATTTCATAGACTCTATTTTCCAAATTTTCGCTTTTCTGTCAAGTATAGTTATAAATGGATTTTGCACTAACAAAATCGAATACAAGTTTGACATCTTAAATATATGACTATATAATGACCATATTAATACTTCTGACATAAGCAGGAGGTTTTTTATGACTGCTCCACTGTTTGATATAAAATCTAAATTCAGTGAATATGTTACGCTTGCAGAAAATGGTGATGTTGTAGAAATTACAAAGCATGGAAAAACAACTGCCGTAATCATAGGACTTAAAGAATATTCTGAGCTCAAGAAAAATTACCGTCCCTCCTTTATAGACAAAGTAAATGAATGGAAGCACAAAACCGGCGGACTTACACAAACAGAATATAACGAGTACCAGAATATGTTGCGAAGAAATCAAGAATGCTACAGTAAAGGAGAGTCTCTATTTTGAAAAATATTTATCTTTTAGATACAAATATAATTTCTCAGGTAACAAAGCCAGAACCTTCTGAAAAACTATATACCTCTCTTGAACTTCACTCAGGAACCTGCGTTATAAGCAGCATTACATGGTGTGAACTGAAAAATGGAATACAATTACTTGAACCAGGAGCAAAAAGAGAAAAACTTCAGACCTTCCTTACAGATTATGTTCAGCCGTCTTTTCCGGTAATCCCATATGATATACATGCGGCTTCAATAGATGCCGACATAACCAGCCGTCTTCTCTCAATTGGAAAACCTACGCCAATACTTGAAACTCAAATTGCTTCAATTGCAATTGCCAACAACTTAATTTTAGTAACAAATAATACAAAAGATTTTATGATTTTCCAGGAACATTTTAACCTCATGCTGGAAGACTGGAGTTGAAGTAAGGTGAAAACCCGGATTTTCGCTGAAGGACAAACTAACATCCCTAACTGTAATCATTCAAAAATCCTTAAAATTGATTATTATAATTCAGGAGGGAGGAGCCCCTCCCTGCGCGCCCACTTCGTTGGTCGCGACCCACCCAGCGGGGGCCACCCCCGCAACGCCCCCGTCTTATTCTCCGGGTACTTATAAAAATAAATATACCACAAATAAAAAAAAATCACAATTTAATAATTTTTTCCATTTTTTTAAACTTTTTTCTCAATTCATTTCCTTAAATCATCTTATTGAAACCATATTATATATAGAGAAATTTGGCACACGGATTCGATTTTGCTAACGCAAAATCAGGAGAAAGATTATGTTACTTTTTGAGGATGAAACAAAAAAGATTCTTAATGCATGTATGGAAGTTCATAAAGAACTAGGAAATGGATTTCTTGAAGCTGTATATCAGGAAGCATTGGAACTTGAATTAAAAAGACAGAAAATTCCTTATGAAAGAGAAAAACTTTTACCTATAATGTACAAAGGTAAACAATTGGAAAAAGAATACTATGCAGATTTTGTTTGTTTTGAAAAGATTATTCTGGAATTAAAATCTGTTTCTGTATTAACTACATCTCATAAAGCCCAGATAATAAATTATTTAAAAGCATCAAATAACAAAATAGGACTTTTAATAAATTTTGGATGTAATTCATTAAAATGGGAACGAATATCCAATTTATAAAAAATGGAAAATCGTTAGATTTTTCGAATCCGTGTGCCATAAAAATTCATTTCCGCGGGAAGGAAGGCGAAAACTTGCCCGTAGTTCAGAAGTGTGATATTCTAAAACAGTATTGCGAGTTCATGGAAATTGTCTTCCACCATCAGGCAGAATTAAAAGAACAGCCTACAAACGAAGAAATGCAGGGTTGTTACGAAAAAGCAATCAAAGAAGCAATTTCCAAAGGCATACTTGTAGATTATCTTACCCGCAAGGGCACGGAGGTTAGAAATATGTTCATTGGAGAATATGATTACGATCTGGACATGCAGGTAAAAGCCGAAGAAGCCCGCGAGGAAGGTCTTGCAGAAGGTCAGCAACAGAAAGCAATTGAAGATGCAATAAACCTTCTAAAAATGAAGCTTGGAACACTTGAACAAATTGCTCAAGCTACATGTCTACCTGTTGAAAAAATACAGGAGCTACAGAAAAACATATCTATCATAGCTTAAAATTGCCAACAACTTAATTTTAGTAACAAATAATACAAAAGATTTTATGATTTTCCAGGAACATTTTAACCTCATGATAGAAGACTGGAGTTGAGGAAACATTATATCTGGGGAAATCTGGCACACGGATTCGAAGCGTATTCAGCCAGGCTTACGGTTAAGGCGAAGTGGTGTCGTCGAGAGAAACATAAAACCAATAATTTCCTCGTGGGCCACTAGAAACGCTGTTTCCAGCCGAATTTATATCGCCCGATACGAAATGTCTTGAATCTGTTGGTTTAAGACTGCTCAAAGTTCTTGTCATAGTAGTGTTTCCTCTGTTTACTTTACAAAGATCCGTTTCCATATAAGTACAGCGGCAGACATTTGTATAAAAATAGAAAGTACTATTCTTGTCTGTAAGATAAACAAAACTATTTTCACCTTCTGGAGTACAATATTTTCTGCAGGCGTTATCTCCATCTTGAATTTTTTCATAAGAATCATTTTCGATAGTTATACAAGTTTTTTTATAGTCAGCGGAAGTCGGATAAGGATCCCCTTCTATATACATATAATGCGGTCCACCAATATAAGGGACACCTCTACTATGTACACCCTGGCCTGCAGTAGAAAGATATACAACAATCTGACCAAGCGTAACCTTCACCGGTTTAATCTTTACTAAAACTCGTTTTGTGCCACTTTCTGTTGTACCATCTAGCTTAGTCAGTGTTGTTACAATTGTATGATATCCATCAGAAAGTTCACTTGCACTGATTGCACCGGAAATAGGTGGCTCGCTATCTACTGTAGTTGTTAATGAAAGCCCTGCGCCATATGGATTTGCAACGGACATTGTCATTTTATCATAATTAAGGAAACTGTAATTTGCCACACGATAATAATTTCCATCATCATGCAAAACACTTGAACCTGTACCCGTAAGATAAGTTCCATTGTCAAAGGTAACAGGAGAAAATAGTTTTCCGTCATTACCAATAAATAATAGTTCTGAGTTAGGACTAGGCTTATTGACTACAAACTTATTGTATTCAGATTCAAGGAGTGTGGTATTGCTTGCATCAAGAACCTGAGTGCCTTCAATATGATAATAAGGAGTAATAAACGCCGCAATTCCACCAGCCGCTGCGGGAAGATTAAGAGAGCCGTTTATAACAAATTTCGCATCAGTAGAATAAAAATAAACATCATTTGTATTATCTGTTCCGGAAGGAATATAAACAGAATCTTTTATGTAAACAGGAACTTCTGAAGAATAAATAGCACCACCGACACCGCCATCGGTACAGGCATTATTTTTGATTACTGTTGTTCCCGTAAGTTCAACATTGCCTTCGGAAGGTGGTTCCTTCAGATAGATTCCGCCTCCATTCATATCGCAGCCATCAGCAGTATTACTTTCGATTATTGTGTCGTGAATTTTTACAGGTGAATTAAAATCATAAATTCCGCCCGCGTAACTTGCGCCGTTATAAGAAATCGTACAGCCGTTGATTTCTACACTTACCTCTTCATCTCCTATATCTTCTATATAGATTCCCCCGCCTTCATCGGAAGTTGAATTATAGCTGATTTCACTGTCCTGTATTAAAACCTCAGTCGGAGCAATATATATACCTTTGTTTGTATTCTGAGTGATTTTACAGTTTTTGACTGTAAGTTTATTCCATGAATGAAGGCCCTGAGCATTATTACTGATTTCACAGTTTACAAGGGTCAGGTCTTGTTTACTGAATATTCCTTTATTGGTAGCACGTGAAATTAAGATTTCTTTAAGTGTTACTGGAACGATTGTATCAACTGTCAGCATTATTGGTGTAACGTGTTCGCCGTCTAAACTGTCGCGGGGCCTTCCGGTGCCATCAAGTCCGGACGCGCCTATGATTGTAAGAGAGTTTGCTTTTTTTACGATTACTCCTTCCACTTCTGCAGTAAGCCCTTCTATAGTCTGCGCCCCTGTAAGGGTTCCAGTTAAAAAAATAGTGTAATTCTTAGAAGCATCTCCTGTTGCTGTTATAAAACTGCAGGCTTTTGCAATCGTCTCAAAAGGAGCAAATACACTGCCGTTTCCTGTCGTGTCACTGGCATCTCCATAGCTGGTTGTTCCTACATAAAGCATTGTTCTTGCAGCATCTGCAATGAGAGCTTCTGTGAGTGTATAGGCTCCTCCGGAAACAGGCCCTGTTGCGACTCCGTTTACCCAGGTATCTGTTGTCATGCCCGAAAACACATTTATTGTCTGAACGTCTGTATAAAGGATATAACCTGCTGAGTTTTTAAAAATCATTGAAACTTCATAGGCTCCGGCAGCAAGGGATGAGGCTGAAATTGTTGCCGATGTATCTGATACTGTTGCAGAGTTTATGGTCCACGAAGAACTCGGACATGACAGGCTTATACTTGAAACTGTATCTGGAATTGTCATCTCAAGGGATACATCTCCTGTTCCAGATGAGCTTTCCTGTTTTAATATAAAATCATGATTTATAAGAGGGTCTGCCAGAGTAAGAGTTTTTGAACAGCTGTCGCTCAGGATTGGAGTTGTACCGTCGTACATGGTTACGGTAATTGTCCAGGTAACAGGATTTGTGGCATCTGTTTCAAGGCCGCTTATCGTAAAAGAAGTTGCTCCGTCGGCAAGAGTTGTTTCGATATCTGTATACCCTGAAGCACTTGCCTTAGCTTTTACGGTAACGGAAGAAGGAAGTGACGGAATTGCTGAACGGGAAGCTGTAAGAGCTTCAACCGGATAATACTTTTTTGGGAAGGCACCGGACACAGAATAATGTCCGCTAACATTTACGTATTGCTTACTTAAAAGATAAGGAGGTATTTCAGATACTCCGTTTCCAAAAATGTTGTTACAGGAAACTAACAGGAAAGCACTGAAAATCAGCGAAAGAATTAACGGCAGGGCACACCTTGATTTCTGTGTAGTTATTTTTACATTCATAATAAACCTCTCTATATTCCTCTATTATATCACACTGGATTTTTTTGTCTATTAATTAAGTCAATTTTGATGGACTAGTCCAGACTCCAGGTTTTACGATGACATTTTTGCTTATTTAGTCTATAATTATTTAAAATGTCTCTTAATTGTAATGAAATAAACGTGATTCTGAATGAGCTGAACCTGGAGGGCGCTTTTATTCAGGATATTATTCAACCCGGATTTGATACTCTTGCTTTTTATACTTACAGGGAAGGTTGTGCAAAAACACTTCTTGTTTGTACGGCTCAGAATTCGGTTCGGATTAATGAGACAAGACGTAAGATTACTAAAAATGATAAGCCGCTGCGCTTTATGGAATTTCTGAAGGCTCACATTAAAGGCTGCCGTATAAACTCTGTAAGTCAAATTGGTCTTGAACGTGTTGTAAAAATGGAGCTCAGCCGCCTTGTTCAGGAAAAGCAAAGCAACAAAGACTATGTTCATATTTCACTTATAAAAAAGCCGGTTCTTTCAAAAGAAGAAATTGAAGCTCAGAAAGGGCCGGAAGAAATCGAAGAAAATTATATTCTATATATTAAGCTCTGGAATAATGCTGCAAATGTTATTCTTTGTGATGCTGAGGGCACTATTCTTGAACCTATGTTCCGAAGGCCGGAACGCGGGGAAATGAAAGGTGAAATTTACTGTGAGCCCGCCGCGGACGAGGCTAAGGCGGCTCAGGCATTGGAGCGGTTCCCGGTAAGAGAATGGAAAAAGGCTGAAGCCGGGGGCGTTGCGGGGGTGGCCCCCGCAGAAGGGGTAGCGGACAAGACCGCAGCGCAGTACCCGATGAGAGACTGGAATGACGGGGAAATAATAAAAGTGGAGCCGGCTCAGGCAAAGCCTGAGCCGAGACTCGCTAAAAACAGTCCACTGGACTGTTTTTCCCCTGCTAACGCAGGGTCGCTCACTAAGGGGTCGACTTCCCCCTCCTTCGAAACTTTTAATTCTTATATTGACTGGTGGTACTCGGAGCATTCGGATACGCTTTCGCGGGAGGCGCTGCTTGAGAAGGCTGAAAAATGGTACAACTCTGCGCGCTCGAAAAAAGAGGCGGCTCTGCATAATCTGGAAGCAAAGCTGGAATCTTTTAAGAACGCGGGGCAGCTTAAGCATCAGGGTGATTTGATTTTGAGTTTCGGTCATCTAATTGACGGCAGCTCGCGCTATCTTGAATGTGAAGATTATGAATCTGGAAAGACAGTTCGGCTTTTGATTAATCCGGAAAAGTCGGCTCAGGAAAATGCGCAGGATTATTATAAAAGATACAAAAAAGCTGTGACTGGCTCGGATGAACTTGCTCACGATATTGAGATTGCAAAAAAGCAGATTGAAAAGCTTGATTCTCTTTACGAGGAAATCAAAAACGAAAAGAATCCGGTGAAAATTGAACAGCTGCTTCGCCGCGATACTACGCCAAAACAGCAGCAGAAAAAAAATCACCCGGGGCTTGATTACACTGTAAATGGCTGGTACATTCTTGTTGGCCGCGATGCAAACGAAAATGACGAACTGCTTCGCCATCACGTTCGCGGTGACGATCTGTGGCTTCATGTGCGCGACTTTCCGGGTGGCTATGTTTTTATAAAGGCGCGAAAAGGAAAAACTGTTCCGCTCGACATTCTGCTTGATGCAGCGAATCTTGCAGTTTATTATTCTAAAGCACGTAATGCCGGAAAAACAGATTTGTATTATACTCATGTAAAATATCTGCGTCGTGCGAAGAATGGTCCGAAAGGGCTTGTTCTTCCGACTCAGGAAAAAAATCTCTGCATAGAACCAGACAAAAGCCGGCTCGCCCGACTCGACTCCCTTCATGAAGAGGGACAGATATAATGTTAATAAAGTCAGATGATAAAAAAGATATGAAAAATTTCTCAGCAAAACCAATTCAAAGTTACTCGAAGGTTGCTCCATTTATTTTTCTTACAACACGTCCAAGAACTGCCCATTATGCATGGAAATATATCTTTACTATTTTAAAGGATTTTTTCCTGATTCAGCAGCTTCAGAAGCTTCATTTAACAAAGCGACCGGTAATAAATGTTGAAACTGATATTGATGATAAGATTCCTTTTGTTCCTGATCATGTAGACACTTACCTCGACTTTGTAAACTTTTTTATTCAGCCTATGGATATGCTGAAAAAACGGCTGGGCTACAAAAGAGCTGCTCAGTATCTTTGTCTTTATTTGAAGTTCCTTACAAGAATTTACAGAAATTCTTCTATGATTTACCGCTTCTGCCTGACTACAACCACACGTCCTAAATACTATAAGTCGCACAAATTCCGTACGATTCATTTTTTTGATCCTCACCTTTTGTGTGTTCCAAGTATTCATGTTGCAATTGCGGCAGGAACTTATGCCTGGTTTAAGCAGTGTTTTAAAATCGGGATTTTCCCGAAAGAAGAAGCGGAACAGTATCTTGAAGAAATCAGAAACAAGGCTTTGAAGATTGTTGAAAGTGTTCTGTTTATTAAGCAGCACAGTGTAAACTGTATTCCTCTGGCTTTGTATATGCTTTCTTCTACAATGAATAAATCTTTCTTTTCTGCTCATGATGCGGCTGATTTTATTGACGGCTTATTCAGAGATTCTCCAGAAATAAATCCTGAGGTTCGGCAGGAAATTCTTGAACATTTCTATTATATGTACGACAGAACGCTGCTGGAAAGCCGTTTTTCGGCTAACTGGCAGGACTGCATACGTCACTGGCTCTTTGATTTTGCTTCCAGTACGGGCCAAAAAATTAATAATGACGTATTTACAGTTTTGTGATATAATGGAAAGGTGAATAATGTTGATTTAACACAGATTAAGGCTGTAGCATTTGACATCGATGGTACTCTCTACAGAGCGTGGAAATTTAATCTGCGCGTTTTTCCTTACTTCATGTATCACTCTTTTTTCTTCCTCAAATATGGGCTCGTTCGTAACATTATGCACAGAACCGCTGCCACTCCTGAGTTTGTAAAACTTCAGGCTTCTCACATGGCTAAAAAACTCAACTGTACACAGGAAGAAGCGGAACAGCGGCTTGAAAAAATCATCTATAAAGGTCTTGAAAAATATTTTGTAAATATAAAACCTTGTAAAGGTGCAATTGAGTTTATTCATCAGCTGAAGGAAAACGGCTATAAAATTGGTCTTCTTTCTGATTTTCCTCCTGAACAGAAGGGCTCTATCTGGGGTGTAAAGGATTTATGCGATGTTGTACTTGGCTCTGAAGAAGCAGGTGCATTAAAGCCTGATTCAACTCCCTTTCTGGAACTGGCAAAAAAGTTCAATCTTCCGCCGGAGCAGATTCTTTACGTAGGTAATAATCATAAATATGACATACTTGGTGCACATAATATAGGAATGAAGACAGCCTGGCTGATTCTTCCGCATTCAGGATGGTTCGGAAAGAAATCTAAGATTGCAGACATTACCTTCTGGCATTACGGACAGATTTCTGAACTGTTCTTTAATAAACAGAAAAAAACTGATACTAACTCTGATTCAAAATCAGACTGACATAAAAAAATGGGTGGGGATAAAAAATGGAAATCGTAATCGCAATTCTCTTTTCTACTGTCATTTCGCTTGGAGTAGGTTTATACTTCCGCATGCTTGGCAAAAAAGATGACCCTCTGGAACGAATCAACAAATTTGCAAACAAAAAAACTAACGAACTGAACGAGGCTTTTAATAAGATTCAGACCAGATTCAATACGATTATTTCAGACTTCAATGCTCAGCAGACACAGGCAAATGCGGCTGTAAAACTTTTAAAGCAGCAGAACGAAGATTTTAATGCTAAAATGCAGACTTTTGATCAGAGCATAAATGCGGTAAAAAACATCAAGGCTCAGATTGACGGATATGCTAAGATTTTGAACGAACTTAATGATATGACTGCTCAGGTTGAAGAAAACCTGGAAAGACTTCATAAAGAAAGCGGTGTAATAACTTCGCTCGACGGAAAGCTTTCTAAACAGCAGCAGCAGATTGCCTTGATTGAAAAACGCATTCCTGAGGTTTCAAAGGAATTCTCTGTAAAGAATGCAGAGCAGCTTAAGGCTGTTGGCTCTACCCTTCTTGAAAACTATGAAAACCGTGCTTCTCAGCTTGCTTCTGAAATTAAAACCTCTCAGGGCGAAGCAGAAAAGGCTCTTGATGAAATTAAGCAGAGTATTCAGGAGGCTTATAATCAGGCCGCTGCGAGTGCTGAAAAGCTTGAGAACACTGCCTTTACTCACCTCAGCGAACAGGCTCAGCAGAGAACAGACCAGTACCTTAAAGAACTTGGCGAACAGACTGCTGCCCTTCAGAACGAACTTGAAAAACAGACTCTTGCAATCAGAAATGATATTACAAACAGAACTGGAATCATTCATTCTGAGCTTGAGACTAAAGAAAAAGAACTTATCAAAATGTTTGATGATAAGACTGCTGCCGCAACTGCCTCATACAAGGAATCTGAGAATAAACTTATTACAGATGCAAAGGCTAACATCATAAAACTGAACGAAAAGTTCAACGAAAAACTTGGTCAGCTTTCTGAAGTTTTTGCCGGCAAGGTGGAAGCTCTTCAGACAAAATACAATCAGCAGCTTGAATCTATTGGCGGCCGCAACGATGGTCTTATTGCAAAAACTCTTGCAAGATTCAACGAAGACAGCAACAAGCTTGAAGCTGAATACACAAAGCAGATGGAAAGCATTCAGAAGAAAAATGAAGGTAACTACTCTGCCCTTTCCGAAAAGTTTGATGACGACTTTAAGAAGTTCCAGGAAACTTATGCTGCAGCCTTTGATAATGCAACTGCAACTAACAATACAAAGATAAATGAGTTCAACCGCCTTTTTGTTGAGGAACACAAAAAGTTTGCAGAAGAACATGAGCGTCTGGTTCAGGATTTTACGGCCTCACTTAATGAAGCCCAGAGTGATAACGACAGAAAACTTGCTGAACTTAAAGGCAGCCAGGACGAACAGATTCAGAGCCTCAACGAAATCTACAATTCTGAATATACAAAAATCAAGGAAGAATACCTTGGCCGCTTTGAAGGACTCCAGGACGAATACTCTCAGCAGATTGAGGGACTTCAGAATGTATTTGGTAACCGCATAGAAGAACTTTCTAATACAGAAGAAGATTACAAGGCTAGAATTGAAAACCTTCGTACGCAGCTGGAAACAAGCCTGCGTCAGTGCAACGAGCGCTCAACAAGCCTGCAGACAGAAATTACTGACATGCAGGAAAAACTTTCTGAAACCCTCAAGCAGGTTGCTTCAGAAGCAACAACTTCTGTTCAGAACGCAGAGGCTTCTGTTCAGGCAATCAAGAGCCAGTGTGATGAAGCAGAACGTAAGGCTGCTGAACTTAAACCTGAGCTCGAAGAAAAGATCAGCCAGATGAACATGAGCCTGGACAGTGTTCAGAATGAAACTCTGCAGAAACTTGAAAGACTTCAGAATGAAACTGACAATAAGATTGAAGAGATTTCCAGAGAAACTGCTTCTAAAATTGATACACTGCAGACTTCTGCAGATAACCAGTTTGCAGCAATTTCAAAAGAGACCTCTGAAAAATTTGACTCACTTCAGAAGGAAACCGCTAAAACCCTCAGTTCCCTTCAGGATGAAACAGACAGCCATTTTGAAAGTCTGAAGAAAGAGGCTCTTACTAGAATTGATGACTTTAACAGCGAAACAGACCGTCAGCTGGAAGGCTTTAAGGGCGATACAACTACCCGTCTCGACAACTTCCAGAATGAAACAAATGCACGCCTCGAAAGCCTTACAAAAATCATTACAGATTCTGTACGCAAGGCTGTTTCTGAAAGTGAAGTTAAGCATCTTAATATTCTTGAAAATGTTGATAATCAGCTCAATGCCTACAAAAAGGATATTGAGTATAAGCTTTCTCAGATTCAGGTTTCTGAAAGCGACATTGATACTCTTGAAAAGAGCCTTAAGGCTGCTATGGCTGAAGTTCAGAACCGTGTACTCCGTGAGTTTGAAGGCTTTACTACAAACCAGAAACAGAAGCACGAAGAGTTCAGCAATACAATCAAAGAAGATTCTGCCGAAATCGAACAGAAAATTAATGAGATTAACCGCTCACTCGACAGCCTTAAAGAAACTGCAACAGGCAGCATGAGCGCTAAGATTCAGGAATTCGAATCTGAGTTCAATCAGACTCTTTCTACTAAGAGCAACGAAATTGATTCTGACCTTGCTGAATGGAAGCACGAGCTTGATACAAAGCTTACAAGCATTTCGAATACATACGAAGACTCACGCAAAAAAGTTGAAGCAAAATACCTTGAAGATTTCAAATCTGGAATTGAAGGACTTCAGACCAGAGCTTCTGATCAGTACAACAATGTTGCAGCAACAATCGAAAGAACAAAGGCTGAAATGCAGGGCTCTATTAAAGACATTCAGGAATTTGTTAATAGATTCAAGAGCGACACAGATAATTCCATCAACTCACTTACAAAGACTTCTGAAGAAGCTCTTAAAAAAGAGATTGAGCACAACAGAGAAATCGTACAGACAAGCCTTTCTAAACTTCAGGAAGAACTTTTGGGTGACCTTAAAATGTTCGAAGATTCTGTCAAAACAAGACAGGAAACAGGTTCTTCTTCTATTGATGCAGCTCTTGCAGAATTCAACACCTGGAAACAGCAGCTTAGAAGCCAGTTTGAAGATTCAGAAAAAATCTTTAGTGACGACCTTGCAAAGTTCAAGGATTCTGCTGATGACAAAATCAAAGAAGAAAGCCAGAAGCTTTTGCAGAATATGAATGATTATGCTGTTTCTGTTCAGAACCAGCACAACGAACTCAACGACAAGATTGCAGACCTTCAGAATAAAACAGATGCTTCTATAAAATCATACGAAGAAAAATCTGCAGGCATTCTGAACCAGATGGGCGGAATGTATAAGCAGATGCTTGAAGAAGCAAAGAAACGCCTTGCCGAACAGGATGCAGCTGCTAAAGAAAGTGCTGATGCATTTAAGAAAACTATTAAAGAAGCTGAAGATAAAAATGCGGCAAACCAGTCTGCATTCACTCTTAAAATGCAGGACAATGCAAACCTTATTCAAACACGCCTTGGTGAAATCGAAAAGGAATTGCAGGATGTTAAGTCTAATATCCAGAACTACGAAACTGCAGACAAGATGCGCCGTCAGCTGGAAGCAAATGTTACAGAACTCAACAGCGCCTTTACAAAACTTAAGGGCTACGCAGATTCTGCTGACAAAATGAATGTTCAGTATACTTCTATCTTAAAGATAAACGAAGAGATTAACCGCCAGCTGGCAGGAATTGAAGCACAGAAGAACCGTGTAACAAGTCTTGAACAGCAGTTCAATAAAATGCTGGTCCTCTCCAGTACAATCGATGAGAGAATCGGTTCGCTTAATACTACTAAGGATGATTTGCAGGCTATGGAAGTTACAGTACGTAATTACAACGACCGCCTGCAGTATGTTTCTGAGCAGTATGAACGCCTTGAGAAAAAAGATGAAGTTATCAACCGCATTAAGACTGATGTTGATTCTCAGTTTGAAAAGCTCAAGGATCTTGAACAGAGACTTACAAACTGTAACCGTCAGGCAGTATCTCTTCCTCAGGAAATCAAAGAAGTTCAGAACAGCGTAGATAAGATTCTTCAGAATGGACCTAAGATTACTGATGCTATAGGAAGACTCGAAAATCTTGATGCAATTATTGCAGATACAGACAAGAGAATTGAAACTCTTAATTCTGTAACTACAGGTATTAAGAAAACAGAGCTTGACTTGCAGGGCCTTTCACGTGATGTTGATAAGAAGTTCGAAGTTCTTAATAACATTACAAAACAGGAAAGAGCAAAGTCTCCGAATAAAAAGAGTTCTTCTTTGAACCCTCAGACAAGCGAGAATGTACGTCAGCTTAAGAGACAGGGCTGGACAATTGCAGATATTGCAAAGCGCCTCGACCTTACAGAAAACGAAGTTGATTTGATTCTGCAGTTACCGGAGTAGCTGTCACCCTGAACTTGTTTCAGGGGCTCATCATTAGATGCTGAAAAAAGTTCAGCATGACAATGATGTCATTGTCGGGCTTGACCCGACAATCTATTTTTCCAGTAAGCAGACAACCTGAGCCTCAACGGCTTCACTAGTACCAACCGGCGGAAGTTTTTCGCCGGTTTTTGCTTTAACGAAAACCTGATTTTCTTCCACGCCAAGAATCCCGGCAATACTTTGTATTACGTCGCGGCGATGCGGCAAAAACTTTGGCCGCTCAAGCTTTATAACACAATCAAGGTTTACGAGAGACCAGCCGGCTTCTCGGATATCTTTCCAGACAGCGCGAAGAAGTTCTGCAGAATCGGCATCTTTCCATTTAGCGTCTTCCGGCGGAAAATAAGAACCTATGTCGCCAAGACCAGCCGCACCAAGAAGGGCATCAGTTATAGCGTGAAGAAGAACGTCACCATCAGAGTGGCCGTCCTCACCTTTTTCAAAGTCGAATGTTACTCCGCCAAGAATAAGGCGGCGACCTTCTACGAGGCGGTGAAGATCATAACCAAGTCCTACGCGAATCATAAGCTCCCCTTCATGCCGGTAGTTTCGACAAGCTCAACCACCGTATTTTGCAGTTTCTCCAGATCTGACGGATATGTTATTTTAATATTATTTACGTCGCCTTTTGTTACACGGACAGGGCCGCAGTACTCACCCCAAATTTCGGTGTCATCGGTGTATTCGCGGCTGTCGGCCGCTGCGCGGCCGTGCGCCTCGAGAAGTTCCTTAAAACGGAAACATTGCGGTGTCTGAACAGCAACAAGCCTGCTTCTCACAAGATGCCTTACAACAAAACCATTTTCATCAATTTCTTTCTGGGTATCGGTTGGAGTAATGCCAGGAACAGAAGCCCCGTCTTGTATTGCAGCTTCCAGCGCTTCCATTATAACGTCCCGGCTCACAAAAGGTCTCGCCCCGTCATGAATCAAAACAATATCAGGCTGGCCTTTTATTGCCAGCAGCCCTTTGTAAACAGACTTTTGACGAGTCTCTGCCCCTTCGGTAATTACAAGGCGGCCGGCAATGTCACCAAGCGCACTCCTGCACTGTTCCACACCGCCCTTTGGACAGGTTACTATAAAATCACTTATTTCAAAATCGCGGCAGGCATTTAAAAAAGTTTCAGCACAGACCGAAAGGACTGTGCCGTTTTTATAAGGAAGGTATTCTTTTTTCACCCCGCCGCCAATTCTTGTAGAAGAACCGGCAGCAGTTATGATAATTGCAATTTTAGAATGAATCATCCTCGTCATCAAAATCATCATCCGCACCCATATCGTCTGCTGAATCATCTTCATCATCAGAATCATCTGAGTTACGGCGATTGTTTCCGTCAGAAATATCATCCATCAAATCATCATCTTCATCATCATCAAGAATCATTGTATGTTTGATTTTTGGAGTAGCTCCAGGCGGTTCAAGCTTTGTATGAATTTCAGCTTCGATTTCCTTAGCTGATTTTCCAAGTGCAAATGCGATTTCATCTTCAAGAAGTTTTTTTGCAGAATCGTAAAGCTTGCGTTCAAGAATAGGAAGCTCCTTTACTTTACTTCTGTTGTAAAGGCAGCGAACGATTGTTGCGATATCTTTTACAGTACCTTTTTTAAGAAGGTCCAGGTTCATCTGATAGCGGAGTTTCCAGTCCGAAGTAATCGGTTCAAAATCATCTGAAAGAAGATTCAGTGCTTCCTGAGCTTCTTTAGCCGAAACAATCTGGCGGATACCAAGGTTCTCAGCATTGTCAACCGGAACCATAACAACCATGTCAGAGGCTTCAATATAAATCTTGTAATAAAGGGTGGTCTGATCCTTAAAAGACTTTTCAAAAACTTCCTTTACAATTCCAACACCCTGACTTGGATAAACAACCTTCTGGTTAATTTTGAATTTTGTTGCCATATAATATTAGTATACCACAAAAAAAAGAAAAATTCAATTTTTAAACTTCTTCATGAAAGAGGGCGGAGCCCCGCCCTACGCCTCAAGCACCTCCGGTGTTTTCGGCTACCCCACCCAACGGGGGCCTACCCCCGTAACGCCCCCGGTAACGTCTCCGTAGTTTTTATACTTGAATCATCTGTGCAAATTATGGTATAAATATACAAAGGGAATGTATATTTATGCAAAATGAAATTAAATTTATAGACGGCGGTGTTTGCGCTCCTTTGGGCTTCACCGCAAACGGTATGCTCTGCCACATTAAGGCAAGCAGAACAAAGAACGATACAGCTCTTGTATTTTCTGAAGTACCTTGTAATGCGGCCGGAGTTTTTACTCAGAACCGTGTAAAGGCTGAAAGCGTAAAGCTTACTCAGAAGCACCTTGCAGACGGAAAAGCTCAAGCTCTCATTGCAATTTCAGGAAACGCTAACTGCTGTACCGGAGCTCAGGGTGCAGAGAATGCATTACGCATGGCTAAGGCTGCAGCTGGCCAGCTTGGTATAAAACCAGAAGACGTTATCGTATACTCTACAGGCGTTATTGGTGCCCAGCTTGATGTTACTAAAGTTGAAAACAACGCAGAGGCTCTTGCTAAGGGTCTTTCACGCGAGGGAAATAAAGAAGCCCGCATTGCAATCATGACTACAGACACTCAGTATAAAGAATGTGCAGTTGAGTTTTCTGTCGGCGGAAAGCTTTGCCACATGGGAACTATGTGCAAGGGTTCTGGAATGATTCACATCAACATGGGAACCATGCTTTCTATGATTACTACAGACTGTGCAATCAGCTCGGAAATGTTGAGCAAGGCTCTCCACGAATCTATTCAGGGAACTTATAACTGCGTATCTGTTGACGGCGACACTTCTACTAATGACTCGCTTTGTGTACTTGCCAACGGACTTGCAGGAAATACAGAGATTACCGGCCCTGGCGCTGATTACGATATCTTCCTTGCAGCAATGAATAAAATGAATCTTGTTATGGCTCGCAAAATTGCTGCCGATGGCGAAGGCGCTACCCGCCTCGTTGAATGTAATGTACGCGGTGCTAAGTCAGTAGAAGCTGCCCGCGGTCTTGCAAAGGAAATCATCTGCTCAAGCCTCGTAAAGGCTGCCATGTTTGGAAGCGATGCAAACTTTGGCCGATTCCTCTGTGCTATGGGGTACAGCGGAATTGAGTTTAACCCGGACAAAACAAGCATCTGGTTTACAAGCAACAAGGGCGCTAAACGATATTTTGATAATTATGATGACTTTGAGGTTCACGGAGACCAGAGTGTTCAGGTTTACAAAGATGGTGTTCCTATGAACTTTGATGAAGATAAAGCAAAGGCTATCATGAGTGAAGAAGCCGTTGAGATTCTCGTTCAGTGTGGAGACGGTTCGGCCGAAGGAACAGCCTGGGGCTGTGATTTGACTTATGACTACGTTAAAATTAATGGAGATTATAGAACATAATGAGTAACGAAATTCAAGATTTAACAACAAGTCAGTGGTCGGAAGTTCTGGTACAGGCACTTCCATATTTTAAACAGTGGTGCGGTAAAGTCGTAGTTGTAAAGTACGGCGGAAACGCAATGCTCAACGAAGAACTTAAGCAGGCCGTAATGGAAGACATCGTGCTTCTGAGTACTATCGGAATTAAGGTTGTACTTGTTCACGGCGGCGGCCCGGAAATCAACCACATGCTCGAACGCGTTGGAAAAGAAAGCAAGTTTATTGACGGACTTCGCTACACCGATGCAGAAACCATGGAAATTGTTCAGATGGTTTTGACTGGAAAACTGAACAAGGATATCGTAGGCATTCTTTTACAGAAGGGCGGACGTGCTGTAGGTTTGTCTGGTGTAGACTCTGGTCTTCTCCGTGCAGTAAAAACAGAAAAAGACCTTGGCTTTGTTGGTGAAGTTACAGAGGTTCATCCTGAAATCCTCACTTCCCTTCTGGACGAAGGTTTTATTCCTGTTGTATCTACAGTTGCTCTTGGTGAACAGGATGATTATGCCCGCTACAATATTAATGCCGATACTGCTGCTGCTAAAATTGCAGTTGCCCTTCAGGCAGAAAAATTCGTACAGCTTACAAACGTACCTGGAATCTTAAGAAACATTGATGATCCATCTACTTTGATTAAGAGAATCGAAAGAACTGCAATAGGTTCACTTAAGGCTACCGGTGTAATCGGCGGCGGAATGATTCCTAAAATTGAATGCTGTGAAATCGCACTTAAGGGCGGAGTTCCACGCACTCACATTATCGATGGTCGTGTCCCTCATTCTCTGTTAATTGAAATGTTTAGCGACCGTGGAATTGGTACAATGATTTATTAAATTAAAATTGCATCGGTTTAAGCCGGTGCAATTTTTCAGGAGAAGTTTTGGATCAGATCATTTTATTTACAGCCTGTTTATTTTCATTTGCCGCAGGATTAATTTCCCTTCTGTTTTTTCTCAGGTTCAGAAAACCTTTTTTTGTTAATGTCAGTTTAATTACGCTTGCATTCTTTCTGATCAGTACAAATTCTTTTTATGTTGAAGTTTACGGCACAATCACAAGCAGGATTTTCATCTGTATTCTCGGCGGTTTTCTTTCTTTGTTTTTCTCTTACGGAATTATCAGTTTTGCGCTTGATTTTGTTCAAATAAACACGTCTGCCCGCATCCGAAAAATCATCCCCCTTTATTCCATTCTCGTTTTTGCGCTGGCAATTCTTCTTATATTTATTACAGAAATAGAACACCCTTCATTTATATTAAACATACTCGGAATCTGGGTTCCAACCGCGGTTTCCGTTCTGATCGGCCTCATATTTTACAAGCGGATCAATACAGGCATTTTCCGCAAAGAAAAGTGGCTGATTATAATTCTTTCCATTGCAAATCTGGCCCTTACTTTTGTTTTACACAGTGTGCCTTTTGTTTTTATAATTTCAGTTTCAATTTTGATTTATCATGTTTTTTATCGCTTTTATTTTTCGTCCCCGATTGCAAAAACAGAAAAAACTCTTTCTCCTGATTTTATAAAAGATTTTTCTATTACAAGGCGTGAACAGGAAATCATTCTGGCACTTCTGGATGGAAAATCTAACAAAGAACTTGCAGAAACATTTTTCGTAACACAGAAAACCATCGAAGCACATCTAGCAAATATATACAGAAAAATCGGTGTTAAAAACCGTCTGGAATTATTTTCACGTCTGCAGAATAAATAGGGCAAAATCTCTAAGGGTTTACCCTATTTTTTCAATTTAACAAAAATCTAGTAGATTCCCCAATTTTTTTTGACCTCATAATAGCTTATCCTTGTCTCATAAGTTCTTTCATGGAGGCTATATGAAGAATAAAAGATTTTTGATTGTTTTTGCATTGATTTGTATTGCAACTTCATCAATTTTTGCAGAGAAAAAAAACAAAACAAAGAAAGACAGAGAATGCGAAATCAAAACGGCTGTTGGTTTTAACTTCGGTTGTTATAAAGAAACAACCTTCGCAAACATTTCGCAGGGAGTTTATGCTCCTCGTTTTGAACTTGAGTCTAGATTAAGATTCGGAAACTTCTTCCATATCATTACTGCAGATTATTATTTCTGCAGACCAGATTCTGCAATGACAAAAACAACTGTCTTGTACAATACTTACGATCCGGTAACCGGTACCAATTATTATGATGTTTCAACCAGCAGTCTTAACTTTCATAAAATCCGTTTACAGTATGATCTAGATTACAGAATCATAAAAAATGAAAAACTTGATTTTTATATCTGCGGAAACTTTTTGTGTAATGCTTTCCTTCAGTTTGAACATTATCCGTCAATTACAGGTCTTGTAAGCTTTGGAACTTCCTGTGCCCTGAACTACAGATTCAATGAAAAGCATTCTCTTTCGTTTACAGCAGGCATACCCCTTCTTGGTTATGGAGTCCGTCCCTCTTACGCAGGCTGTGATGCAAGACTCATGAAATATGCAGAAGAAAACTTCATGCAGATTTTGACGCTCGGCACTTTCCTGAGCATTCATAATTATCAGTCTTTATTATTTAATGTTGAATATAAATTCCAGGTAGCTAAACATTTTGCTGCAGGTCTGGGATTTGATTTTGAATATGCTCGAATAGACGTTCCTTATGGACGACCTTTGTATTATGTAGACGGAAACCTCAAGGCATTTATGAGCTTTAATTTCTAGATTTAAGGAGAAGATTCTTATGAAAACAATAAAAAACTTTTTGATCACGATAATTCTTGCTGTATCTTTTGTATCGCTTTCTTCCTGCAACTTTTTTTATGGTTCGGGTTCAGATTCATCTTATGAATCTATGTTTGATAGTTTATGGAATGATTTTAATCAGACTTATGCCCTATTTGATGTCAGGGGTGTAAACTGGGATTTACAGTATGCAAGTTGCCGCAGTCAGATTCGTGAAGATATGACTGACCTGGAGTTTTTCGAGGTCTTGAAAAACCTTCTCTACCCTCTCAAAGATGCCCATGTCTATGTAAAGACTCCCTTAGGAAGCCTTAACTCCGGCGAAGATAATATGGCTATCGATAAGTTTTCACTTGAAGAAGTCTGCGCGCAGTATGTTGAAAATCCTTTGAAGTGCGGAAATAACATCATCACTTATGGAAGAATGAAACATGATAATTCAATCGGCTACATACATATTGCAGGCTTTGCAAGCGGTCAGACTGGTGTAAATCAGAGACAGGACTGGGCTTCTGATATTGATATTGTACTTGAGCAGTTACAAGATACCCGCTGTATGATTCTTGATGTCCGCGGAAACAGAGGCGGCCTTACTGGAAACGTTACAAGAATATCCGGAAGATTCTGTGCACTTAATCTTCCTTATGCAATTTCCCGAACTAAGAACGGACCTGGCATTTTTGATTATGATGAAGGCGTTACTCTGGAAATCCAAAGGAACGGAATCTGGCAGTACACAAAACCTGTTTATTTATTAACAAACGCGCAGACAATGAGTGCCGGAGAAGAGTTTACAATGGCTATGTGTTCTCAGCCTCATGTTACTCAGATTGGAAATCATACCTGCGGTGTATTTTCTTTATCTCTCGAAAGATGTATGGCAAACGGCTGGCGTTATTCTGTTTCAGTTCAGAAGGTTTGCGCAATGGACGGATCAATTCCAGAAGGCAAAGGTATTGTACCTCGTCCTGAAAACCTGATCATTAATCCGTCTGCAAAAAATGATTTACAGATGAAACGCGCTTTAGAGCTGGCTAATTAAATCTTACGATTTTATCAGCAACTGTTTTGGCTTCATTTTCATCGTGGGTTACCATGATGGCAGTGAAGCCTATTTTTTTCTGCCATTCGCGGATCTGCATGGCAAGGCGACGGCGAAGATCTGCATCGAGGGCTGAAAGCGGCTCATCAAGAAGCACAAGCTTTGGCTCTGTAATAAGTGTACGGGCAAGTGCAACACGCTGGCGTTCTCCACCACTGAGAGTCTGAGGCATTCTTTTTTCAAAACCAGAAAGTCCGAATTCCGGTAAAAAGGCAGAAGCTTTTTTAAGGGCGTCCTTTTTCTTCATTCCTTTTGAAACAAGGCCATAGGCAACGTTTTTTACAACATTCATATGATTAAAAAGTGCGCCGCTTTGAAAAACCATTCCGACATTCCGTAGTCGCGGAGCAAGTTTTTCTATGCGCTGACCATCGAGTTCAATTTCAAGTTTTGACTGCCACTCATTATCATTTTTTTCAAGGCCGGAAATAATATTCAGAACTGTAGATTTTCCGCAGCCGCTGGGACCAAGCAGACAGGTCATTGTACCTTTTTCACATTCAAGAGAAAAATCTACGGTAACAGTTTCCCAGGTTTTATGAATATTCTTTACAATAAAATAACTCATTTTTTCCTACTTTTTTCCAACCAGGAAAATTATCATACTTATGGCAGCAACAATTCCACCACAGGCACAAGCCTGACTAAAGCGATATGCACCGGCAAGCTTATAAGTGTACAGTGCAAGAGTATCAAAATTACGGATAGAAAGAACCAGAGGCATTGTTGCATCTCCAAGGCTCACTGCAAAACAATATGCAAAGGCCGAAATAAGAACAGGTCTGCAGGCTGGAAAATAAACCCTGACCACGCTGTCAAACCACCCGCGCGAAATCAACCTGGCCGCGGCGTCCGTCTCATAATTAATTCTGTTAATTCCGTTTTGAATCTGGCGGTAAGCGATAGGCCAATATAGGGCTGTCTGCAGCGCAACAAGAAGAGCCGGATTCCCCCGATGAAAAATTAAAGTAGCGCACCAGGAAATGACAACAGAAGAAATTGCCATAGGAAGGACCGGAATTGTCTGTAAAAGCACACTGCCCTGACGTCTGCAAAGCTTAACAGCAACTGAATACGCAAAACCAATCAAAGTACAGCAGCTTCCGGTTGCAAGTCCGCACCAGAGAGAATTTACCGCAGCCTTCCAGAATGAAGGGCCCCGTAAAAGCTTTGGTAAATCCCCGGCTCCGTTTATGAAAACTGAAAACAGCGGAAAAATCAAAAATATCAGAAGGAGCAAAAGCAGAGGCAGAAAAAATACCAGGCTTCCGGAAAGCTTTTGTCTCACAAGAGGAACATAATTTACACCGCTTGAAGTTGTCTGGCTTCGTCGGGCTATAAAACTGTAGGCAAGAACTACAGCAAAAGCAGTTACCGTTTCAAGAACCGCAAGCTTGGCACCTGAACTTACATCCAGAGTTGTTCTGATCGAATGGTATATTTCAACTTCAAGGGTTGAGCGTCCAACAGGAGAAAAAAGAAGCACAATCATAAAGCTGAAATAACAGAAAAGAAAAACCGGGATGCAGGCAGCACCTATAGCGCCTGAAAGCTGATGAAGTGTAACGGTATTGAGTATACGCCCCTCACCTGCTCCAAGCAGTCTTGCAGCATTTTCCTGTTCACGCGGAAGTCGTTCCCAGGCTTCACTTACAATTCCTGCAATAAAGGGAACATTATAAAAGCCCTGGGCAATCACAATTCCAGTGGTTGAATATAAGAATGAAAAATGCGTTCCTAGAGCACAGTTCACAAATCCGTTCATTCCCCAGAAGCTTACATAACCAAGAGCGACAATCAGGGAAGGAACGCAAAGCGAAACTGCCGAAAACGAAAGCATAAGGCGGCGCCCGAAAAACTGGCGGCGGGCAGTAAAGTATGCCAGCGGAATACCAGCTGCGGCGGCTACCAGTGTTGAGAAAAGCGCAATTTCAAGGGTGTAAAAGTAAATTTTAAACATATTCATTCTCGTCATCCTGATTTTTTTCAAGGATGACGATGATGTTTTTACTTAAGAAGTTTTGGCATCTCGATTGAGTCGTAACAAGGTGGAAGCTTAATATTCTTATTTGCAGGATACATCCACTGGGTTGTAGGAATTACATTCTGAGCTTCTTCGCTGATTAAGAATTCGATAAAGCGTTTTGCACCATCACGATTCTTTGCACCTTTTACAAGGCCGGCACCTTCAACCTGCATTACATGACCGTCAGAGAAAGTCAAAGCCTTATACTGGTCACCTTCTCCATAAGCAATATGATAAGCAGGACTTGTTGTGTAACTGATTACAAGGGGAGCTTCTCCGTCTGTAAACATTCCGTATCCGACACTCCAGCCAGGAGCCATAGTCAAAATAGAAGGCTCAAGACGTTTCATGTAATCAGCAGCTTTACTTCCGTAAACTTTATTAACCCAGGTTTCAAAACCAAGGCCAGGTGTACTTGTACGTGCATCCATAAGAATCAGTTTTTTCTTATAGATATCTTTTGTCAAATCTTCAAGGCATGTAGGAGCCTGAACATCAGAAAGGGAATTCCAGATGATTGCAAAAGGGCTATAATCATAAGGAGTCATAAGCCACTTTCCGCCAAGAGCTTCTTCAAGCCCCTCTGCAACCACTGCAGCATTAGAAGGCTTAAAGCTTTCAAATACATCGCTTTCTTTTGCTTTGTCTGTAAGGTTGTTATCAAGACCTAACAAGATGTCGGCATAAGGATCTTTCTTTTCAAGTAAAGCCTTTGAAAGAATCTGTACACCATCACCACAATCGATGAAAGTAACTTTTAAACCAGTTTTTTCTTCGAAGAGACGTGCAATCTCAGGACCACTTCCCCATTCTCCACAGAAAGAATCATAAGTGTAAACAATTACTTCTGAAAGACGGGCAGGATCAACTGCAGCATTAGATTTTGAAGATTTTTTGCAGCCCGCAAAAAGAGCGCAAACCAATGAAGTTAAAACGATAAGGATATGAAATTTTTTCATACCTACCTCCGCCGGTATTATCCGGATCAGGTTCTAAGGGTATAATCTCAGGCGGCCCCGACAACGTCGCAAAACCGCCACCCCTGGTACAGTGATTGGACTGTATTTTTTTAATTCAAATAAAATTAAAGATATTTACGAATCGCGTCAAGCAGTTCCGAATATTCTGTGAAAGCAGGATACTGCGGATAATCTTTAATGATTTTTTCTGTTGAGCGGAAGAGGAAACCTGCTTTTGAAGCCTGAATCATTCCAAGGTCATTAAAGCTGTCGCCCGAAGCAATAGTTTCAAAACCGATAGACTGAAGGGCTCTTACAGTTGTAAGCTTGCTCTGCTCACAGCGCATCTTATAACCGGTAATTTCTCCAGAATCAGAAACGATAAGTTCATTACAGAAGATTGTAGGCTGACCAAGTTTTTCCATAAGAGGGGCCGCAAACTGACTGAAGGTATCGCTCAAAATAATAGTCTGACAGCAGGAACGCAATTCATCGAGGAATTTTTTTGCACCCGGAAGCGGGTCAATTTTTTTGATTGTATCCTGAATCTCTTTAAGACCAAGTCCGTGCTCTTTAAGAATCGCAATACGGTATTTCATCAGCTTGTCATAATCAGGCTCATCGCGTGTTGTACGACGCAATTCAGGAATACCAACAGTATCAGCAAATGCAATCCAAATCTCAGGCACCAGAACGCCTTCAAGGTCAAGACAGGTAATAATCATTTTTTATTCCTCTTATGTTTTATTATTGTAAGTAAAATACCTTATTTATTGAAATATATCAAGGAATAGAAAAAAAAGTGTGCTGGAGATTCACAGAAGATTATTTTTTTTATGATTTTTTTATGAAAGAATTTTTATTTTTCCAGAATCTATGATAAAATAAATTAAGGTTGTGAGTTAAAAATACATTATTGAAAAAGGAACATCTGCTATGGACTCTACTAACGAAATTGTAAAAGGACGAAAAACCTTTTTCATTGCTCCGGATGAACTTCTTTTATCTTCTGATTTTCTTGAAGAATATCTTGCAAAAGACTACGAATGCTATTTTATCAAAAGCGATTTGAATAACACTCTCACCACAAAGGTATACACAATTCTTTCGCTTTTTTCAGATTCCATCATTTTCTTCAATATTGATCATCACATTGAAAATGAAGGAACAGACTGGCCTCATTTTATAACAAAGCTTTCACGCGAATTTCCTAATATCTGCATAGGCATTATGTATGAAAAACGAAAAACAATTGCCGAAAAAAACATGATTGAAAAGTTTTATCTTTATGATTTATGTATAAAAGGCGGCTGCATACAGCTTGAATTCCAGAAATACAGAAACTTTGTTCTTATAGAAAAGGTTTTGTATGCCAATCAGGCAATGGGACGCCGTAAGAACGTTCGCGCAATCTGTCATAACAATAACTGCTACATTAATTATGAAGATAAAGAAGGTAAGGTAAATTATCTGCCCTTAAATGATATCAGTTTGAGTCATTTTTCAATTACAATAAAAGATGACCTTGAAACCCCTATTCAAAATACAGAAAAACTGCTTAATCTTTCCTTTATCATAAAAGGCATGCGCTTTATTGCAAATGCAATTTTGTTTACAAAACGAAAGCTTGAAGAAGGCACCCTTTATGTTTTTGCATTCTTTACAAATGCTGGAAAGATCGGGCTTGATAATGCACTTAATAAGCTTTTGATTCAAAAGATGTATGAAATTCTTTATGAAAACTGTTCTTCCCTTCTGCTTACCTCTTACAAAAATTACCAGCCGCGAAAAGAACAGGCACCTCTTCCCGTAAAGAAAGAAATTTCTTTTGATGAGAATTTGTCAGAACAGTCCATAAGCTGATAACTGACAAAAAATCACTAAAATGATATTATCAAGATATGCCTCAGAAAAAGACCGTTAAAAAAGCGGCTTCAAAAACAACTAGAAAAACTACTTCAAAACGAACAGCACGCCGCACAACAAAAAAGCCTAAGGTTTATATTCCGGCTTATAAGGCCATTATTTTCTGTTGTGTAATCATTACTTTATGCATGGGGCTGCTGCTTTTTACAACTCTTAAAACTCCAGATTCAAAAATCACTCAGTCTGTAACAGAAAGATTCCAGGAAGAAAAAACTGAAAAGAAAGCAGAAGCAGAAAAAAAAGAAGCTGCTCCAAAAGTTGAGAAAAAAATCGAAGCTCCCAAACAGGAGACTCCTAAAAAGATAGAAACTCCTCAGGCAAAAGAAGAAAAAAAGCCTGCGGAAACAAAACAGATTCCTCCTGTACCAGCTCCAGCACCAACGCCAGAACCTGCCCCGACCCCGGCTCCAAAAACAGAACCTGTAGCAAAATACAATTTCCCGGCTGCGAAAAAAGGTGCCCAGCTGATTTTTGTTTTTGATGACGGCGGTCAGAATCTTTCACACCTTACACCATTTCTAAAACTGCCCTTCCCTATAACTGTAGCGGTCCTTCCACAGATTGCGCACTCAAAAGAAACTGCGTCACAGGTTCGCGCATCTGGAAACGAGCTGATCCTTCATCAGCCTATGCAGTCTGTAAATGCAAGCGTAAATCCGGGTCCAGGTGCCATCAAACCTGATATGAACGAAAATCAAATTATTTCACTTTTGTTCCAGAACATTACCGAGATTGGGCCTGTAGCCGGAATGAATAATCATGAGGGGTCCGGTATTACTGCCGATGCAGAAAAAATGGCAACGATTTTGCAGTTCTGTTCGCAGGAAGGTATATACTTTCTCGACAGCCGCACAAATGTTGAAACGAAGGTACCGTATGTTGCGCGCGAACTCGGCTATTCCTGGTATGAACGCAATATCTTTCTGGACAATGAAAAAACAAAAGAGAATGCGCTAAAAGAACTTAAGAAAGGCCTCGACCTTGCAAATAAAAATGGAAGCGTTATAATGATAGGCCATATCTGGAGTGCAGATTTCTTACCGGCATTTTTGCAGGAGATTTATCCGGAGCTTAAAGCTCAGGGCTACACGTTCAGCACGGTAAGCAAATCAAAAGCTAAAAAGAACTAACGGTGGTTGAGCCTGTCGAAACCACCTTCATGGAGACCTCGATGAAAGTTTTAGGTATAGAAAGCAGCTGCGATGAAACAGCCTGCGCAATCGTAGAAGACGGAAGAACAATTTTGAGCAACGTTGTTGCAACACAGATTCCATTCCATAAAATTTACAAGGGCGTTGTACCAGAGATTGCAAGCCGTAAGCACGCCGAATGGATTCTCCCTGTTGTACGCCAGGCACTCAAAGAAGCAAACATGACTCTTGACGAAGTTGATGCGATAGCCGCAACTAACAGACCAGGACTCATGGGTTCCCTTCTCGTTGGCTTTACCTTTGGAAAAACTCTTGCCTGGGCTACAAACAAGCCTTTTATAGCAATCAATCATATGCTGGGGCACTTGTATGCAGCCCAACTTCAGACTCCAGTTGAATACCCTTTCCTCGGTCTCCTCGTAAGTGGCGGCCACTCTATTATCTGTAAAGTAAATGGTTTTGATGATCTGGAGATTTTAGGAACTACGGTTGATGACTCTGTAGGTGAGGCTTTTGATAAAGTCGCAAAATTCTACGGACTTGGATACCCTGGAGGAGTTATCATTGATAACCTTGCAAAAAAAGGTGACCCTAAGTCTGCAAAGTTCCCGGTTCCAAAGCTTGATGAAAATGAACATAAATATGATGTTTCTTTCAGCGGTCTTAAAACTGCAGTAATTCACCAGTGTGATTTATTCTGGCAGCCAGGCTATGAACACACAACAGAAAATATGTGTGCCGCCTTCCAGGAAACCGCAATCAAAACTCTGGTTGGAAAACTGCTCAAGGCCGCAGATGACACCGGCCTTAAAACAGTAGTCTGCGGCGGCGGCGTCGCTGCAAACTCCCGCCTCCGCGCAATGCTGGCAGAAAGAAGCGACCTCAACTGCATCTTCCCGCCACTCAAGCTCTGCGGCGACAACGGTGCAATGATAGCAGGCGTTGCCTACCACTTTTTGCAGCGCGGCGACCGCAGCGACATGAACACAGTAACCTGCGCCCGCATTCCTCAGTTTAAGCGTGGTCTTGAGCAGGTAAGACATAATAAATAGAAGTCTGCCGGGAGCGTTACGGGGGCGGTGCCCCCGTTGGGTGGGTAGCGGAAAACGCCGCAGGCGGTTGAAGCGAGGGAGGGGCTCCTCCCTTATTTTTTTTATTCAATTCTCATAGATAAAATTTCAATCTTTTTCTGACTTCTGCTTTATAATTAAATCAGGAGTCACGTATGATTTTTTATGTAAACGCAAAAGCAAAAACTAACGGAAACGGAAGCAAGGCTTCCCCTTTTAAGACAATCAATCAGGCGGCAGCTCTTGCCAAGGCGGGCGACGAGATAATCGTTGCGCCAGGAATCTACCGCGAACAGGTTGTTCCAAAGGCCGGCGGAAGTGGAGACAGTCCTGAACAGCGAATCACCTATAAATCAGAAAAACCTCTTGGAGCCGTAATCACAGGTTCAGAAGTGCTTAAGGGCTGGAAAAAATTCAAGGGCGACGTATGGACTGCAAAGGTTGATAACGGAATTTTCGGTGGCTACAATCCTTACACGAGTTACGTTTGCGGTGACTGGTATTTTGCACCAACTGTACGCCACACGGGCTGCGTTCTTTTGAACGACAGAATGATGTATGAAACCGCAACTTTGAACGAATGTCTTGCCGGCAAGGCTGACCCATGCGCCTGGAACCAGAAAGAATCTGAATATAAGTGGTTCTGTGAACAGGAAGGAGAAGCCCCTGCCCTTCAGTATAATGATGACGGAAAGTGCCCAGCGAGTTCGGCAGAATATATCATAAACGCACAGGCCAAGGAAATCAAAAAAGGCCGCTACACAGTTTTCTACTGCAACTTCAAAGGTCTGGACCCTAACAAAGAAAATGTCGAAATCCTTGTCCGCCGCAACTGCTTTATGCCGGATCAGAACGGACTCAACTACATCACCGTAAGCGGCTTTAAAATCTGTAACGGTGCTACAACCTGGGCGCCGCCGGCCGCCTACCAGGACGGACTTATCGGCCCACACTGGAGTAAGGGCTGGATTTTCGAAGACCTCGAAGTTTACAACAGCCGCTGCTGCGGAATCTCACTTGGAAAATACCGCGACGAAGAAAACGACATGTACTTCTATACAAAGCACCTCAAGAGTCCGACTCAGATGGAACGAGATGCAGTCTGCCGCGGTCAGTATCACGGCTGGACAAAGGAAAATATCGGCTCACACATTGTGCGCCGCTGCCACGTTCACCACTGCGAGCAGACCGGTATTGTAGGCCGTATGGGCGGTGTTTTCTCTACAATCGAAGACTGCCACATTCATCACATCTGTAATTCTCAGCAGCTGGGTGGTGCCGAAACCGCAGGTATCAAGCTGCACGCCGCAATCGATGTTGTAATCCGCCGCAACCACATTCACGACTGTATCATGGGTGTCTGGCTGGACTGGGAAGCCCAGGGAGCACGAATCAGTCAGAACCTCATGTACAATAACCAGAGACCGGAAGGCCGCGAGGCTGCAAAGGGCGCCATGTTCAGCACCGACGTCTTTATCGAAGTTGGACACGGACCTACAACTATCGACAACAACCTCCTCCTTTCAAAGGTTTCAATCACAATCCCAAGTGAAGGCATTGCTGTTGTTCATAACCTGATTCACGGATCTTTCAGCCTCATCAATTCCGGTGTAGACAGCATTGTAAACGACCAGCGCGAGCCACGCTATACTCCTTACCATATCCGCCACCGCACTGAAGTTGCAGGCTTTATGACAATTCTTCATGGTGACGACAGAATCTACAACAACATTTTTGTTCAGCAGTTTGATGTAAAAGACAAGGCAAAGACCGCTGCCGCTCCGGACTACGAGGTTGTTGGAACAGCTCCATTTGATATCTTCCCTACTTACGAAGACTGGATTAAAAACTTCATGATGGATAGAGAACCTGATATGGGACCACTTGCAGATTACCACTTTGGTCATCTGCCGGTATGGCTGGGCGGAAACGTTTACCTCAACGGAGCTACAGTCTGCAAGCATGAAAAAGACAAGCTTGTGGTAGCAGGAAAAGCTAAGGCAAAAATCTCGCTCAAATCAGGCAAGCTCTCAAACAACCTCAAGGAACTTCTAGGTGACTACAAAACAGGGATAATCACAACTACAATACTCGGAGCTGCTTTTGAACCTGAACAGCGTTTCGAAAATCGCGACGGCAGTGATATCATCTTTAATGAAGACTTCTTCGGAAATCACCGCGGCACACACGTTCTTCCGGGCCCATTCACAGAACTTGCAGAGGAGATAAAGGTTTTGTAAAATTGTTTTAATATGAACAATTTAAATACTATTCCGAATTACACTTCACTCGCCGGAGCGCTTGTCGATCTTTTTGGCTCTTCAGTTGCCATCACCCAGACAGACAGGCTTTCCGGCGGTGATATTAATAAGGCTTATGGCCTCACTCTGAATACCGGCGACACGATTTTTATGAAGGCGAATGCAAAAAGCAACGCTGCCTTTTTTACTGCCGAAGCGGCGGGACTTCAGGCTATTGCCTCGACTCAGGCAATTGGAACTCCAAAAATTCTCTGTACAGGAACTGATGATGGAGAAGATGTCGGCTACAGCTTTCTTCTTTTAGGATTTATAAAAAGCGCTGGCAAACGCAAGGATTATTGGGAAGTTTTTGCTCAGGAACTCGCAGCAATGCACAAGGCGGATACAAAAAAACTTATGGTGGTTGAGACTGTCGAAACCACCTACCCTTTCGGCTTCCCTCAGGATAATTTCATAGGAGCCGGCCAGCAGAAAAACACACCTGCTTCAAAATGGATAGATTTTTACCGGAACTGCAGGCTCGCACCACAGTTTCAGAGGGCAGATTCCTATTTTACCGCAGAAGACCGGGCAAAAATCACAAAGCTTTTAGACAGGCTCGAAGACTTTCTTATTGAACCGGAATCCCCTTCCCTTTTGCACGGAGACCTCTGGAGTGGTAACGTAATGTGCGGCCCTGACGGAAAAGCCATGCTGATTGACCCGGCCTGCTATGTTGGCCACCGCGAGGCAGATCTCGCAATGACCGAACTCTTCGGCGGCTTTCCACCTGAGTTCTATCAGGCCTACCGCGAGGCCGCTCCCTTACAGCCGGGCTACGAAGAACGCCGTGATCTTTACAACCTCTATCAGCTGCTCAATCACTTAAATCTCTTTGGACCGACTTATCTCGACCCGGTATTAAGTATTGTCAGTGAATATGTTTAAAATAAAAAGGGCGTGGTCGAAAAACCACGCCCTGCTTTTTTAGAACTTAATAACCTTTGGAGCTGCACTGAAGCTGCTTATTGTTGCAGTTGCATTCTTAAAGTAAAGAACTTCTGTATTATCATCATCAGGAGAATACATAGCCTTAAGATCCGGATAATGCTCAAGCATATCTACCTTTGGCTCACGGCGATCATCACGAACAAGCTGGCCGGCAAGACGAAGCCAGCTGCCTGTCGCACCGTCAAAGCAGCAGAGTTCAACCTTAGGATTTTTCTGAATCTGCTTAGAAACATCCTTGCTTTTTCCTGTCTGAATGTAAAGCTTATCTTCGAAAATATTGATTGTTCCAAAAGGACGGTTTCTTGGCTGTCCATTTTCGTCTACTGTAGCAAGATAGTAGGTTCCACATTTTTTTATAAAATCAAATACTTCTTTCATTTTTTCACCTCATCTATATTATAGCATATTTTCCTTGTAAAATGGTAGGTTAAATTTATAAATAAGTCATTGCGAGGGCCGCAGGCGACGTGGCAATTTATAAAAAATGTTTCTATTTATAATAACACCACTTGACACTTTTTTTTCATATCAGTAAATTAAAAACAAATGAAAAACATCACTTACGCATACTATTATTACTGGTATTCTCACAAGACTTGCAGAGTTCTGGCAAAGTAGATGCTGATGTATATAAATCGGTAATTTCAAGGAACTCTGAAAAAGAGTTCCTTTTTTTTTGCTGTGCACGGTAAACTTGAGGGAACTCAAAAACCTGCAGCTCCCGGCAAATTACCAAGAGAGGAAATTTAAATGATTATTACACTTAAACACGGAACATCAGACCAGCAGATGGAAGAATTCATCGACTCATGGAAGCAGAAAGGCTTTGGAGTTCATGTATCAAAGGGTGAAAACCTCACTATTCTCGGACTTCTCGGTGACACAAGTTCGCTCGACACCGAAATGGTAAGCGCAAATCCTTTTGTTGATACAGTACAGCGGGTTTCTGCTCCATATAAAATGGCAAGCCGCACCTTCCATCCGGATAATTCAGTAATCAAGGTTGGAAATACAAGCTTTGGTAACGGCGAGATTCCTGTAATTGCGGGACCTTGTTCTGTTGAAACCGAAGAGCAGGTTGTTTCTATTGCCCGCGATGTAAAGGCAGCTGGCGCAAAACTTCTCCGCGGCGGTGCTTTCAAACCTCGTACTTCTCCATACAGTTTCCAGGGTCTTGGCGAAAAAGGACTTCAGTTCCTCGTTGCCGCTAAAAAAGAAACAGGACTTCCTATCGTAACTGAGCTTATGGATATCCGCCAGCTTAAATATTTTGATGATGTTGATGTAATTCAGATTGGAGCACGCAACATGCAGAACTTCGACCTTCTTAAAGAAATGGGAAAGGTTGGAAAGCCGATCCTTTTGAAACGTGGTATGGCTGCAACTGTAAAAGAGCTTTTGATGTCTGCTGAATACATTATGGCAAGCGGAAACGAAGACGTAATTCTTTGTGAACGCGGGGTGCGCACTTTTGATAACTACACACGTAACTGTCTTGATGTAAGCATCGTTCCATACCTCCACAAGGTAAGCCACCTTCCAATCATCATTGACCCAAGCCATGCCTGTGGTCAGCGCTGGATGGTACCGGAACTTGCAAAGGCAGCTGTTGCATGTAACACAGACGGACTTATCATCGAAGTTCATAACAATCCAGAAAAGGCTCTCTGCGACGGTGAACAATCTCTTCACCCAACAGAGTTTGCTTCACTTATGAAGATTCTTCCTCAGATTGCCGCAATCAACGGACGCCAGGTATGATTTACGCAATCGTAGGACTTGGAATTATGGGCGGTTCTGTCGCAAAGGCAATCCGCTCAAACATAATCGGCCGCAACGATCCGGACAGCAAAATCTTTGCACTCGATAAAAACAACGAGTCACTTTTTGCCGCCCTTACTTCGGGAATTATTGACCGCGCCTTTACACCAAGCGAAACAAAAGATATGTTAGGTCAGGCTGACATGATTTTTGTCTGCCTCTACCCTGCCGCTACTCTTGAGTTTTTTAAGCAGCACAAAGACGATTATAAAAACGGTGCAATCATAACAGACATAAGCGGTGTAAAACATGACCTGGCCACTGTATTTGAAGAAATCTCTCCTTCAAACGCAAATCTGATTTTAGGTCATCCTATGGCAGGCGGCGAAAAAGAAGGCTTTGCAGCCTCAAAAGGTGAATACTTTTTGAATCATAATTATATTCTGATTAAACCGAAAGATGGATACAAGGACGAAGCTGCAGTTGAAAAGTTCCGTAAGATTATCCGCGGCATGGGCTTTACCCGAATCACCGAAGTTGATGCTGATACACACGACAACAAGATTGGTTTTACCTCTCAGCTTTGCCACGTTGTTGCAAGTGCAATGGTAGAAAGTGCAGGAGATCCTGAAATCACAAGCTTTGGCGGCGGCTCTTTTGAAGACCTCACCCGCATTGCAATGATAAACGCACCGCTTTGGACAGAGCTCTTTCTTGCAAACCGCGAAAAACTGGTAGCTCACATAGAAAACTTTGCAAGCCAGCTGGACAATCTGAAAAAACTGATTGAAACTCAGGACGCAAATGGGCTACAATCATTACTCGCAGACGTTCGCGAAAAGCGAATCGCAATGCAGAAAAATTAGTTCGGTACGACAAGGCGTTTATGGACAACTTACTTTCAATCAAAGCATACGCAAGCCGCGAGGCAGTTCCTATCATGCAGGATGAAGGCTGTGATTTTATCTGCGATTACATCAAGGAACATGGCTGCAAAAATATTCTGGAAATTGGAACTGCCATCGGTTATTCTTCAATCCGTTTCGCAGGACTTGCAGATGACATCAAAGTAACCACAATCGAACTCGACATAGACCGCCACCTCAAAGCCGTAGAAAACTTTAAGGCCGCAGGACTTACCGACCGCATCACCGCCATCCACGCCGACGCACTTACCTGCCCCCTAGAAGGCCTTTTTGATCTGATTTTCATAGACGCAGCAAAAGCCCAGTACATCAAATTTTTTGAAAAATACAAGGCAAATCTCGCCCCTGCCGGAGTAATCATAAGCGACAATCTTTCTTTCCACGGCATGGTAGATGACCTTTCTCTCACCCATAACTACAGCACAAAAAAACTCGTAAAAAAAATCCAGAAGTACGCCCTCTTTCTCAAGGAAAATCAGGAATTCGAAACTACATTTTACGAAGTCGGCGACCGGATAGCTGTCAGTAAAAGAAAATAATCCAATCCTAAAAAATTTCGTAAATTCTCAATATGTATGGTATAATTATTTATTATTTTATACTGGAGAGAATTAAAATGAGAAATTTTAAGAAAAACTTTTTTCTTCTTTTTACCACTCTGATTCTTTTTACATCATGTTCCCTTAAGTCTGGAATTTCAAAACCTATATATGATGACTGGAAACTGAAATTTGGTGACGATCTAAAATATGCCGCACCAGATTTTAATGACAGCAACTGGGATAACATAAGCGCTGCTGAACTCATTACAGTGAAAAAAAATCAGCATTATTTCTGGCTTAGAAAAACCGTAACAATTCCTACCGCCTTTAATAATACAAATATCTGGATAGGTTTTCAGAAAACAAACTGTGCCATTCAGGTTTTTGCAGATGGAATTTTTGTCGGCGAAAAAGGACATTTTCCGCCAAATCTCAATGTAAAGATTGAACAGAACACAGATATTTTAATTCCATCAAATTGTATAAAAGACGGTACAGTTGAAATCGCCTTAAGAGTTTACGCTCCGGGCTCTACTGCAAAAGACATCTGTCCTTCTCTTGATGATGATACTCAAGGTTACTTCATCAATATGATTAAGAACATTTTTAACCAGAAAATATTCTTATGTATTGGTGTTTTGTGTGCCTTTATTCTCTTCTATTCATTAATGCAGTATTGTATGGATAGAACAAATAAAGCTTTCTTGTATTTTGTTGGCTGTCTCTTATGTATTATTCTTTACTTCTATGATATGGGTTCTGAAAATACGGTTCTAGACTATAATTTTCAGCGTGCCTTTGCCAGAGCATGTTTACCTGCAAGTATGATGTTCCTTATGCTCTTTTTGCATAGATTCTATAACAGAAAAAAGACAAAGCTTGCCCTTGCAATTGCTTTTTCAATAATCGTAATCTTTTTTGCCGCTTTCCTGGCAAGTATCGGAAATGATGCCGCCGTAGATAATTTATTCTTAATGGCTATGATTCCAACTGTTGGAGTTATTGTTTATGGATTCATTGTTACAGTTCAGGGAATCAAACGTAAACAATATGATTCTATTCCGGTTTTTGTTGGATTCTTTGTAGGTTCTTCCTGTGCCCTTCATGATATTGTCTGCCAGGTTATGGGCGTTGTCCCATTTATGTGGACACAAGGCTTTGCATTCTTCTTTGTAGACCTTTCTGTATTTATTACACTTGCAATACGAGAATCAAATATCAAAAAAGAAGTTCAGAGACTTGCAAAAGAAACCCAGAGTCAGAAAGATAAACTTTCCAGCGTCATTGAAAAGGCTCAGTTAATGGCAGAAGATTCAAATGTAGTTGCAGAAAGACTTAACAGTTCTGTAGATGCAATGATTCAATCTTCTTCACACACTCAGGAAAAGGTTTCTGATATTAATAATGCAATTAATGAACAGAACCGTATCCGCGAAGACACGGCAACTGCAATTAATAATCTTACTGATTTCCTTAAGGCCATATCTACAGAGTTTGAAAATGAAACCATAATGATTCAGGATACAACAAAAGGAACCCAGGAGATTATTAACGGCATTTCAACCGTAGGTGAAGGTATTTCAACAGCAGCCCAGTTTACATCATCACTTTCAAAGCTTACACAAACAGGTAGTGACGATATGAAAAAACTCATGGCTGTAATGAAAGATATTCAGAATTCGTCAACTGAAATTCTTGGCGTAGCAAGTACTCTTAGTACCTTTGCCCACAAAATTGACTTGCTTTCCATGAATGCCAGTATCGAAGCTGCTCATTCTGGAGAAGCAGGAAAAGGATTTGCCGTAATCGCACATGAAATTAAGGACCTTGCTTCTCAAACATCACAGTGGTCTGGAAAAATTGCAGAAATCATTACTTCTATTATAAGCTCAATTGATAACAGTGCGGATCTTACATCAAAAGTTAATCAGGCACTCATGCAGATTGAAGATGGCTCTGTAAAGAGCGCAGAAAGAGTAAATGCAGCCTGGGAAGGAATGAAGGCTCAGCAGTCTGCAGGAAATGAAATTGCAAAAGATGCAGAAAGCCTTGCAAGCAGTGCTGCCCACATGAAAACTGAAATTGCAAGTCAGGATAAATTTGCTGCCAGCGTAATGAATAACATGCAGGATTTGTGTCAGGCATCGCAGGCTGTAAACGATGCCAGCAATGGTATTTCTGCCTTTACAGAGACCTTAAGCAAAGAAGCCCAGAACCTTGCTGAACTGGCAGAAAATACTGCAAAAGTTGCTCACGAACTTATGGAGATAATGAACACTCACATCTAATACGGTCCGGTACTTGCGGTCCCTGAGCTTGTCGAAGGGGGCAGAAACCACCGTATTCTCCTACCAGTGAGCCGAAGCACCGCCACCGCTAAAGTGACCACCGCCTCCAGAAAAACCGCCGAAGCCGCCCGAACTGTGGCCGCCTCCGCCATTTCCTTTCATAATACTTCTCAAAGCTGCATCAGCCGCAATCCAGGCAAGTGTATTTCCGTTATGATAGTAACGGCCGCGGCGTCTGCTGCGTCTTGCTCCTGCACTGATCATACTTACAAAGAAAATGAGCCATACAATGATTACAAAAATCGGAACAAGGCTATCGTCTCCAGAATTATCTTCACCTTCACGAACTGAACGCGAAACAGCGCTTTCATCTCCGCTTGCAATGGCGCCCATATCTTTAACGCCCTTCATAATTCCGCCTGAATAATTCCCATCTCGGAATTCTGGAACAATTACATTACGTAGAATCAGACCGCATTTTGCATCGGTTAGTGAGCCTTCAAGCCCGTCACCAACTTCAATACGTAAGTCATGCTCAGCATAAGCAACAATCAGAATAGCTCCGTTGTCTTTTTCTTTATCACCAAGATTCCATTTATCTGCAACCCGGATTCCAAAGGAAGAAATATCTTCACCATCAAGAGAAGGCATTGTAAGAACAGCAATCTGAATACCGCTTGTCTGCTCAATGCCTGCAAGATATTCTTCAATCTCACGCTCGTCACTGTCGCGGATAATTTTTGCATAATCGTTTACGCGGCCTTTAAGAGCCGGAACCGTTGCAGCAAAAATCGAAGAAGAAATCAAAAAAGACGCAACCAAAGCTGCAATAATTTTCTTTACCATTCTGCATCCTCCAGAATCACAAGGCCGTCAGGAAGTTCATTTGGATTTTCTTCGTGAGACGGAAAGTTTTCTGCAAGAAGCTGGCCGCATTTTTCAATCGCAATTGTAAAGGCCTTAGCTGCCTCCCCTTTACGAAGATTTTCAGCAAGCTCATCCGCAATCAGATTCCACAAATCCTGGGAAATATGTTTCGAAATTCCAGAATCTGCAACAATACGAACCTGACGTTCCATATAAGAAACAAAAATCAAAATGCCAGAATGCTCAGCAGTATCGTAAACCCCGCTCTCTGTAAAATAGCGGAATGCACGGTTAGTAACGCAGCTTCTTCGCACAGAGCGTGGAATTACAAGTCTGTCTACTGCCGGAATATTTGCAATATAAAAAGCAATCACTACAGCAGCAAGACAAGAGATTATAAAAAAGAGCGGTAAAATCCAGCTTGGTTCATTCTGCCAGTAAAGCCTGCGGTACAAAGAAAGAATCTTTTCTGAAAATGGAAGCATACAGACAAGTACTAGAGCACCAAAAAAGTCTGCCGCAAGCAGTTCCCAGAAGCAGTAACGGCCACTTTCCGGAGTAACTGCTACAGCGATTTCACCGGTAGTTTTTGCCTCTGCAGCAGCCACAGCGTCTTTTATAGCCTTAAACTCTGCGTCTCCCAGATGCAGCTTTTTAATCAACGACTTATATTTCATTAAAACTCAACCTTTGGAGCAGCCTGTGCTTCAGAACTTGCAGTAAAGTATGGACGTTTTTCAAAGCCGCTCATATTTGCAATAATATTAGCCGGGAACTGGCGAATCTTTTTATTGTATGTCTTAGCAGTATCATTAAAGCGGTTGCGGGCAACTGTAATACGGTTTTCAGTTCCTTCAAGCTGATCCTGCAATGCAAGGAAGTTTTTATCTGCCTTAAGCTCCGGATACTGTTCTGTAACCATCAAAAGTCTCTGCAGACTTGCACCAAGGTTATCCTGAATCTGCTGATAACGTGCAAATGCCTCTGGATCATTCAAAACTTCATCACTGATATTGATTTGTCCGCCGGCCTTAGAACGAGCCTCAGAAACCTGAGTAAATACATCACTTTCATGCTTAGCATAACCTTTTACTGTAGAAACAAGGTTAGGAATCAAATCCAGACGGCGCTGATACTGGTTCTGTACCTCTGCCCAGCTTGCCGAAACATCTTCCTCAAGTGAAACCATAGAGTTATAGGTATTCTTATAGAAAGAAAAAACTCCAAGCACACAAACCAGCACAACAATCAAGGCAACAAGCCCACCAGAAATCTTTTTCATCATTTTCCTCTCAAAAATAATTTATAATTTAAATTTATTAATGATTTGATATATAGTCAATAAAAAAAATCCCTTGCTCTCAACGGTTTTTCATAATAAAATAATAGAAATCAGATTTATATTTTTAGGAGATTATTAATGAACAATTTCATTTTTTTGGGACCACCGGGAGCTGGAAAAGGCTCACTCGCAGTTAAAGTAGCAGAAGACTACAAAATCCCACACATTTCAACAGGCGATATTTTCCGCGCAAATATCAAAGCTCAGACTCCACTTGGAGTAAAGGTTAAGGCAATTATTGATTCAGGTTCTCTCGTAAGCGATGAACTCACATTTGAACTTGTAAAAGACCGCCTCGCTCAGGATGACTGCAAGAACGGATATATCCTCGACGGATTCCCACGCACAATTCCACAGGCAGAAATGCTCGAAAAACTCGTTAGCGATGTAAAAGTTGTAAACTTTGAAATCAAAGACGAAATCGTAATCCGCCGTCTTTCTACACGCCGCGTTTGTAAGGCATGTGGAGCAAACTTCAACGTACTCACTCTTCCACCAAAAGTAGAAGGTGTTTGCGACAAGTGTGGTGGCGAACTCTATCAGCGCGATGACGACAAGCAGGAATCAATCCTTCACCGCATGGATGTTTACCGCGAGCAGACAGAACCCCTCATCAACTTCTACAAAGAAAAGGGAAAAATCACCAACCTCGATGCATCAATCGAAACAGATATTCTTTTGGGTGAATTTAAAAAGATTTTCTAATATGTATTAAATCAACGAAGACGATAAAAAATCCGTCTGTGGGACGCAGGCAAGAAAAGGAAAGGGGGAACCATCAGCGGCCACGCGAGCGAAGCAAGCGTGGGTAAGCGAAAGATGGGGGATACCTTTCCTTTTTTGCCGTCGCTGGGACCCGCAGACGGATTTTTTTATCGTCTTTTTTGAGTTTATACTATAAACTGTTCCACGTGGTTATGAATCTTTTCAACCGACTCTTTGTTGCCTGCTGCTGAAGAATCTACCAGCTGAACTGTATTCTTCATGTTTGCCGTAGCTTCAAGACTTTCCTGAACCGCAGACATAGTAGACTTAGAAGCCGCAACTACCGCATCCATAGACTCGCGGAGCTTACCAGCCTCTTCGGTTTCTTCCTCAGCAAGATCACGAATAGCGTGAATGGCTTCTACCAGATTATCCGCAGCTTCTTTTGTTTCTGCCGCACCCTGATTCTGTGCAATCATCGCATCATAAATATTCTTTACAAGAGTTGCATTTTCAATTACGTTATCACGAATTCCCTGGAAAGCAGCACCGGCAGAAGTAATTGCCTCTACACCGGCACTTGTCTTTTCCATCATTTCCTTAATCTTAACCTGAATATCACGGGCACTCGAAGATGAAGAAGAAGCAAGAGAACGAACTTCGTCAGCAACAACCGCAAATCCGGCACCAAACTCACCGGCATGAGCCGCCTCAATAGCAGCGTTCATAGAAAGAAGGTTTGTCTGAGAAGCAATACCCTGAATAACCTTCAAAAGCTTTCGAACTTCTTCAGATACAGCCTGAATCTCTTTCATTGTAGCAACCGCATGCTCAACCGCAGTATTACCGATATCAGAACGCTCAGAAAGTCCCTGTGAAACATCCTGAGCCTGTTTTGCAGTATTTGCAACACTCGAAATACTATCTGTCATCTTAGAAATAGCAGACGAAATACTCTGAACAGCTTCTGTCTGCTGAGTAACGTGTAGTTTTACAGTATCAATACTGTCTGCAAGCATTACAAGGTTTTCACCAGTAACTGCTACAAGTTCATCCTGCTTCTTAGAGTTTTCATCAATATGCTGAAGCGAATGATTCATAACTCCAATAGCACCAGTAGCATACCTTGCAGATTTAGAAATGATTCCTGCAGATTCAGTTACAGCATTTGTTTCTTCCTTAAAGTCTTTAATCATACTAGAAAGCTTATCAATCAAAGTATTAACAGAAGAAATAAGAAGACCAAAGTCATCTGTCATGTTGATATTGATTCGGCATGTCAAATCACCATTCATTGCAATATCATCAAGAAGTCTTGAAGTAAGTTTGATTCGCTGTGAAAGACCGTGCAAAACCGTCATAAAAGGAACTGCACCAACTACAGCCGAAAGAATAATACAGAGCGTACCTTTCTTAAAGAAAGCAGAAAGCAGGTCTCCCTGGAAAGTTCCGTTGTGCGCTTCAAGGAGAATTCCATAAGGAACGGTAAGCATGTTAATTCCAAGGAAGTACAGCGCAATAAAAAATACAAGGCCGATAGAAAGAGAGATTTTTGGAGAACGGCTCTTGAATTCAACAATAGAACCGATTTCAAGCATCTCACGCTTTTTGATAAGCAGGTAATCTACAATCTTAATTGCAGTAATTGCCGAAACACCACCAAAAGCCATAGCCTGTGCAATTACAAGGAAAACACGAGAAAAATAATACACGTTAGAACCATTTGCAATTCCAATCCAGACAATAATTATCTGACCAATAAAAAAGCCGATTACATTAGCAGCAACAATCAGCGAAATAATACCTCTGTAGCTTTTCAAACAGATACCAATTTCTTCATTAGTAGCCTTTCGGTTTTCTGCCTGAATCTTTTTGACAATCTGGTCAAAAGGCTTTGCTACAAAATATCCGATTGCAACTGCAATAAACAAAAGAAGAGACGCTACCATAATATTAGGAAGCGTACCGCCCCACATAGCCGCAATATCATTGTAAATAAACTCAAGGGCAAACCATCTCAAAGTCAGTACACTAACATAAGTGACTGCAAACAAAACGATTGTAAAAATAGCAAATATACTCATAACGTAACATTATACAATACAATTAATTACTTGAATACCAAAAAAATCACCTCTTTACAATTTTTTTTTCTTATTGTAAAAACAAGAGAAATATGGCATATTTGATAATCATTATCAAATTATGGCACAGTTAAAATGCAAAAACCTTACCCTCGGGTACGGTACAAAAACAGTAATAGAAAATCTCTCGTTCAGTGTAAACAAAGGTGACTATCTTTGCATCGTTGGAGAAAATGGTTCGGGAAAAACAACCCTCATGAAAACAATTCTCCATCTGCTTAAGCCTCTCGCAGGAAGCATTGAAACAGGCGACGGTCTCTTACCGGATGAAATCAGTTACCTTCCCCAGCAGACAGATGTTCAGCGAGACTTTCCTGCAAGCGTATATGAAATAGTTCTTTCAGGCTGCCAGTCGCGCTGCGGAAAACGCCCTTTTTACAATAAAGCAGAAAAAGATCTTGCCCTTGCCGCAATGGAAAAACTCGGCATTACACATCTTGCAAAAAAATGTTACCGCGAACTTTCCGGTGGCCAGCAGCAGCGAACACTTCTTGCCCGAGCCCTTTGCGCCGCACAGAAAATGCTGCTCCTTGATGAACCAGTTACCGGCCTCGATCCTGCAGCAACCGAAGAAATGTATGCTCTCATCGAGCAGTTAAATAAAAGCGGAATCACAATCATAATGATTTCGCACGACACCGACGCTGCACTCAAATACGCAAGCCATGTACTGCACATAGGCCAGAAAAACTTTTTTGGAGACGTAAAAGAATATGATAGATACCTTAGCAACATACTTTAGTTTCCCCTTTGTCCGCTACGCCTTCATAGTAGGAGTTCTGATTTCACTGTGTTCTTCTCTGCTCGGCGTTACTTTAGTTCTAAAACGATTCTCCTTCATCGGAGACGGACTCTCTCACGTTGCCTTTGGCGGAATCTGTATTGCAACCGTACTCGGTACCTTCATAAAAATCCCGAACGACATGTACATCGTACTTCCAATGACAATTCTCTGCGCCATCCTTTTACTGCGTTCCGGAAACAATAAAAAAATCCAGGGAGATGCCGCCGTTGCAATGATTTCCGTAGCTTCCCTTGCAATCGGCTATCTTTTGATGAATATCTTTTCAACCTCATCAAACCTTACCGGAGATGTCTGCAGCACCCTCTTCGGCTCTACATCAATTCTAACCCTCACATCAGGCGAAGTCTGGCTTTGTACGGCACTTTCAATTGCAGTCATCATAGCCTTCATAATCTTCTATAATAAAATCTTCTGCGTAACCTTTGATGAAAACTTTGCAACCGCTGTTGGTACCCACGCACAGATTTACAATCTTGTAATCGCAATCATAATCGCAATTATCATAGTTCTTGCAATGAACCTCGTAGGCTCTCTTTTGATTTCTGCCCTGGTAATCTTTCCGGCTCTTTCTGCAATGCGCGTTTTCAAAAGTTTCCGTTCGGTTACAGTTTGCTCGGCAGTAGTTTCTGTTGTCTGTTCAATTACAGGCCTTTTGATTTCCGTTCTCGCCGGTACTCCGGTTGGAAGCACAATTGTTGCCGTTGACCTTGCAGCCTTCCTCATATTTACACTTGCCGGAGTTTTTGTAAAATAGAAGTATGAGTTTCAAGAAAAATATTTGGGCGTTCCCCTGGCTGCGCCAGGGTCGGGCTTTAGCTCGTCTGGGCTCGGCAATTCTTGCCTTCGCCCTGCTCGCGACAATCCCTAACGCTTTGCTCTCATGTAAGGCAAAGGACAAAACAGATAACTCAGGTCTTCAGGCAGCAACAGAAGCAAAAAATACTGTGTCTGAAGCTCCCGAAAAGGCCGCAAAACCTTCAACTTCGACAGCAGCCGCCAGTGACCCGTCAAAAGTCGACCTTGACCTCACAAAAATGTCTGCCACTATGATTTACTCAACAATCTTTGACATGCTGGTAATGGCCGAAGACTATATAGAAAAAAACATCAAAGTTACAGGCTGGTTCGAAACCTACACCGATCCACAGACCGGAGAACTCTACTATGCCGTAGTTGTCCCGGACGCAACCGCCTGCTGCCAGCAGGGGCTGGAATTTGTCTGGCCGGGCGACCACAAGTACCCGGAAGACTTCCCCGAACCAGGACAAGACATAACCGTCACCGGCTTTTATAAAATGATAGAAACAGACGGCGTAACTTATACTTACCTAGAAGCGAACTCTGTAGAATTTTAATTTTCAACCCATATTTTCACTATTAATAAATTTCATTATAATATTCTCATTATTTTCAAAAAAAAGGAGCCGTGATATACGTCCACGTCAAGGCACGCTTCGCTTAAAGCCTTGACATGTCCGTTTAAGCGCCTCCTAATATAATTATGAGGCGCTTATGTCAAAGTATCCATTTGAATCTATCGAGCCTAAATGGCAAAAGTATTGGGACGAACACAAAACTTTTAAGGTAACTGAGGATGAAAAATTCCCGGCTGACAAACGCATGTATGTACTGGACATGTTTCCGTATCCAAGTGCAGCCGGCCTACATGTTGGACATCCGGAAGGTTATACCGCAACAGATATTTACTGCCGCTACCTACGTATGAACGGATACAACGTTCTCCATCCTATGGGATACGACGCTTTCGGTCTTCCTGCAGAAAACTATGCAATTAAGACTGGAACACATCCAAAGACTACAACTAACGCAAACATAGAACACTTTACACAGCAGATTAAGTCACTCGGCTTCTCTTACGACTGGGACCGCTGTGTATCAACTTGTGAGCCGGACTACTACAAATGGACACAGTGGATTTTCCTCCAGCTCTATAAAAAAGGCTTAGCCTACGAAGCACAGACTCCAATCAACTGGTGTCCTTCTTGTATGACCGGTCTTGCAAACGAGGAAGTAAAAGACGGAAAGTGTGACCGCTGTGGTGCCGAAGTTACACACAAAACAATCCGCCAGTGGATTTTGAAGATTACTGATTACGCAGACCGCCTTGATGCAGACCTGGAAGGACTCGACTGGCCGGAAAGCGTAAAGGCAATGCAGCACAACTGGATAGGAAAATCAACAGGTGCCGAAGTTACCTTCACTGTAGCAGACAAAGACGGAAAACCAACTGATAACAAGCTTACAGTTTACACTACCCGCTGTGATACATTGTTCGGAGCAACTTACATGGTTGTATCTCCAGAACACAAGATCATTCCTGAAATCACAACACCAGAACAGGCTGATGCTGTAAAGGCTTATCAGGAAGCAGCAGCTAAAAAGTCTGACCTTGAACGTACAGACCTTGCAAAAGACAAGACTGGTGTATTCTCAGGAAGCTACGCAATTAACCCTGTAAACGGAAAACTCATTCCTATCTGGATTGCAGACTACGTTTTGATTTCTTACGGTACAGGTGCAATTATGGCCGTTCCTGCTCACGATGACCGCGACTGGGAATTCGCTAAGAAGTTCAACCTGCCAATCATCGAAGTTTTGAAGAGCGAAGTTGATGTACAGCAGCAGGCATGGACTCAGGACGGAATCCACGTAAACTCCGAGTTCCTCGACGGTCTTAACAAGGCAGACGCAATTGCCAAGATGCTTGAGTTCCTCGAAGAAAAGAAAATCGGCCGCAAGGCTATCAACTATAAACTCCGCGACTGGGTATACAGCCGCCAGCGCTACTGGGGTGAACCAATTCCTCTGGTACACTGTCCTGACTGTGGAACAGTTCCTGTTCCAGAAGAAGAGCTTCCATTGAAGCTTCCAGAAGTAAAATCATATCAGCCAACTGGTACTGGTGAATCTCCTCTTGCCGCTATTGATGAATGGGTAAACTGCAAGTGTCCAAAGTGCGGTAAACCTGCAAAGCGCGAAACAAACACAATGCCTCAGTGGGGCGGAAGCTGCTGGTACTACCTCCGCTACCTTGACCCGCACAACGACAAAGTTTTCTGCGCTCCTGAAAAAGAAAAGTACTGGATGCCTGTAGACCTTTACATTGGTGGTGCTGAACACGCCGTTCTTCACCTCCTCTATGCCCGCTTCTGGCACAAGGTTCTTTATGATATCGGAGTGGTTTCTACAAAAGAACCATTCCAGCGCCTCGTAAACCAGGGTATGATTACTTCATTCGCTTTCCAGAGAAAGAACAAGACTCTGGTTCCAGTTGATGAAGTTGAACAGAAAGATGACGGCAAATACTACGAAAAGGCAACAGGCGAAGATCTCGAGCAGATTGTTGCAAAGATGTCTAAGTCTCTCAAGAACGTAGTAAATCCTGATGATGAGATTAAAGCATACGGTGCAGACTCAGTTCGTATGTACGAAATGTTCATGGGCCCACTCACAATGAGTAAGCCATGGGCAACACAGGGTATCGTTGGTATTCACCGCTTCCTCGAAAAGGTTTGGTCTGTTTCTGAAAAACCAATGAGCGACATTGATATCAACGGTAAACTCGAAGACAAAGCTTTGATCTCTGCCCGCAAAACTTTTGCACAGACAATCAAAAAGGTAACTGATGATACAGCAACTTTGAACTTCAACACAGCCATCAGCCAGATGATGATTTTCATCAACGAGCTTTCAAAGCTGCCAGAAGTTCCAAAAGCAATGTGGAGCGACTTCGTAAAAGTTCTTTCTCCATACGCCCCACACCTCGGCGAAGAACTCTGGGAAAAACTCGGAAACAAGGAAACTATTGCTTATGTTGCATGGCCGACAGTTAATGCAGACTTCGCAAAAGATGATGCAAAGACAATTGTTGTAATGGTAAATGGCAAGAAGCGCGACACCTTCGAAGCAGCACCTGGCAGCTCAGACGATCAGCTTAAAGAAACAGCCTTTGCCCGCGACGGTGTAAAGAAGTTCACCGACGGCCATGAACTTGTAAAGGTAATTGTTGTAAAAGATAAATTAGTAAATATTGTTGTTAAGTAAAAAAATCCGGTTGCGGGTCCCAGCGACGGCAAAAACGACAAGGTATCCCCCATCTTTCGCTTACCCACGCTTGCTTCGCTCGCGTGGCCGCTGATGGTTCCCCCTTATCGCTTTTTGCCTGCGTCCCACAACCGGATTTTTTTATAAACGCAGTCAAACAAATTTATCTTTTAGTTAACTTCCGTTACAGAGTTTATTAAGTTAAAGAGATACTTAAACCCAGTCGCCGCAATTGCCTTCTCTGCTTCGTTAGACATCGACATAAAATAAAGCTTATGCCCAACATCTTCACTATCATTAAAGGCTGCCATCAAAAAGCCGATTCCTGCAGGATCAAGTTCTACGAGTTTTGACATATCAAGAACGATATTGTTTTTGTGAACCGCCTCATACAAAGTATTCTGGAATTCACCTATAGTATAAGCGTTAAGCGCTCCTTCAAGTTCGTACAAGTGATAGTTTGCACCATCTTTTTCTACAATTGATAACTGTTCCATATTATAAACCAGCCTCCTTCATCATAGCATCAAGATCACTCAAATCCGGCATTTCAAAACCGTCTGGAAGCGGCATGTCTGCAGGTTTTTCTGCAGCAGGCTCTTCGGCAGGTGATTCTGGAGCAACCGGCGCCTCGGCTTTTTCTGCAGCTTCAGCTTCGGCCGCAGCCGCCATTTCTGCCGCAGCAGACTCTGGAGTTACAGTTTCATCTGCAACAGCTTCCATCTGTGAATCAACCGGCTCTTCTGCAGGAGCTTCCGGAGTTTCAGGAACTTCGGCTGTTTCTTCAGCAGGAGCCTCTGCTGCAACTTCTTCAGTCTTTTCTTCCGGAATACCCTCGTACTTAATTACGAGAATAGAAACGTCGTCTTCCATTTCCTTAGACATGAACTTTACAAGTCCGTCAAAAGTAAACTGAGCCATACGCTGTGCCGGATAAGTTGAGTTATCAAGAACAGCCTGCTGAACGCGTTCCTTACCAAACTGCTCACCACGAAGCGAGTGAGACTGAATCAAACCGTCTGTACAAGCCATGATGATATCACCATGATTGAGCTTTGTAGTTTTTACAGAAATATACGGAGAAAGATCTTTTACGAATCCAAGGATGTGTCCAGAACCCTGAATCTCAATTACGTTGTTATAAACCTGAGTATACATCATCAAAGCTGGAATACCACAGTTGATGTAATACATTGTATCAGTTTCAAAATCAATGAGGGCAAACAAACCGGCAAAGATTGTTCCCTTTGGAAGAGAGTCTCTTACGAAGGTGTTCAGTTTTACAACCAGCTGCTTAAAGTCGTGAACTTCGGCAAGGTAAGAACGGATGATGGACTTTAAGATGACCATGTTCATGGAAGCCGCAATACCCTTTCCAGAAAGGTCGCCTACTACAAACAAGTGACGATTTTCTGTAAGTCGAATCATATCAATAAACTCACCACCAATGTTGTGAGCTGGAACCATCATGTATCCGATATCAACTTTTGGAGTCTTTACATGATCAATATTTTCCTGAATGGAAGTAATGATCTGTGAAGACATCTTGATTTCGCGGTTTACAACACTTAATACATCCTTATTTGAAATGTTACGCATGTAGTAACCGAATACGAAGAAGTAAGAATAAAGCTTTACAAATACGTTGTAGTCATATTCCTTGTAGTGGTCACCAGAAGCTTTCTTACCAAGAGTGATGATACCAAAGATGTTATGACCTTCGTTCAAGATGAACAAAGCATCAGATTTTGTATGCTTAAAGAATTCTCCCAGTTCTTTCTGAATAGAAGAAATATCATGTTCCTTTTCAATCTGGCTCTGAATAACAATAGACTTGTTGATATTAAGGAGAGTATCAAACATAGGGTTATTCAAAGGAATCTTTACATCCATCTTATTTGATGTGTATGCAACATCAAGTTCGTTCTGGCCAGTAAGAATGTAAACCGACATAGAAGAAGCTTCTACGTTTCGGCGCATGATTTCAAACATCTTTGCAGTAATCTGGTCCATTTCGCTGTCTTTGTAGTCTACACTTGCAAGGTCTTTTTCGAGAGAAGCTTCATAATCAGCAGTATAAAGTCTTGATGATGTAGAAAGAACAGAAGAAATCCACAAAGAAAAGAGAACTGCAACAATTGAGTAGAAAATGAATTCTGCAATAAAGCCTGAAGTATAAGCACCACCAGCTGGCTGAAGCAGCATGGAAAGTCCACCGACTACTGCTGCAGGAACAATGTATGAAACAAAGGTCTTGAACAAAGTTACGAACATTGCCTTGCCGGAAGGAACCGTAATCTTTGAAAGAGCCATGTAGAATACAACATACATAAACAGATATGAGAAGATAAAGAGCAATGAGAATGCAGGTGCTTCCGCAGAAACAAACTTAATTGCAAGATTTATTGCCCACATCAAAAGAATACCTTCTGCCATTACAGAAGTCTGATATTTTTCAAGCTGAGTTGCATTCTTATCTTCCTGAAGAACAGCAAGGAAGAGAAGTCCTGTAACAGGAACAATGTAGCGGTACAAGTAAGTAAACAAAGCTGTCCAGGTAAGAGGGAAGAAATCACGTGCAGGAGCTGGAATCAGATATTCAGAAGCAATAACAATTCCGTGCTCAAAAGAAATATCAATAGTTGTGAACTTAAAGAAGGAAATGAAAACAGAAAAGAGAATAAGTCCATACTTTAAGATAGAAGTTACCATCAGCTTTTTAGGCTTACCGATTTCAAAAATACCAAAGCTTACTATTACAAAGGCAATACCATCCAATGAAAGGCAGATTCGCATTACAGGAACAATAAGGGCTTCAAACCTGCAGTATCTCATTATCAAAACAAGCACAAACAAGATTGATTCAATTGTGGCTACGAGCATTGCAACAGAGAATGCAGAAACACCCATGTTATCTGCCTTACCTTTACTGTCAATCAGATGGGTAAAGAAGATGATAAATAAAGCACAAATAATATTAAGAATTATATATATCATACTAGTAACCTACCTTGGCAATCATCATTGTAACGTCATCATGAAGCTTTTTATCGCCGTTGTATTTCCAGATCAAATCTACGATATCATCAACCATCTGCTGAGGCTCTTTTGCGGCACCAGCCATAAGGGTCTTTTTATAGATATCTGTATCACCAAGCTCAACACCGCTGTCATCCATAACTTCAGATACACCGTCGGTTGCCATCAGAATGGTGTCACCGCGGAAGAGACGTTTTTCTGCAACAGTAACATCACCTACATCAAGAATACCAATAAGCGAAGCATTAGAAGTAAGAGGCTTAATTCGGTAACCATCTGGAGAAGGTGAAAGAATGATAGGGTCAGACATGGAAGCGTTGATATAACGGATTCGCATTTTTTCTGTATCAATGATACTCAGGAACAATACGGTATATTTATCCTGAAGGTGCATTCCCTTAATCGCTTTATCGATTGCATGGAGCACACCAACAAGATCTTCCTTGTCTTCGATAATCTTTACAGTATTCATTACCAAACCCATGATGAGGGCGGCAGGAAGTCCCTTACCAGATACGTCTCCAAGCATAAGAAGTGTCTTAGAAGCATCGATTGGAAGAATTGAGAAATAGTCTCCAGATACGTTTACAAGAGGACGGTAGTAAGTAGCAATCTTAAGTTTAGGGATATTAGGGATTTTCTGAGGAAGGAATGACTGCTGTGTTTCGGCAAGCTGTTCCCATTCCTTTGTTGTAGCAGAAATTTCAGAAAGAGTTGTAATAGTGCGGGAACGTGTTACAAAACGTTTATATTCCTCAAAAAGACGCTTATAAACATCAAGGTCAAAAAGTCTTGTATAACGGCAGAATACATAAAGGTGATAACCGTCGCGGCACATAAAGAAACCGCGCGCCTTACGGTAATTTGTTGTTACACCAATATGACGGTCAAAGAAGTAAAAACCATCCGGCCACGACTCAGTAAAGTGCTGATCAAGCTTATTTCGAACAGTTTCAGAGGTTGATGTACGGTTAGGGCTGTTATAAAGGATGTAATTCTTGGTTCGGTCTACAAGCAGAACAGAACAGTCGCCCTGCTTTTCAAGAATATCACCAATTACTACATAAAAATCATCAAGAGAGTAACAGAAACGAAGACGATTGATAAAATCGTTCAGAATTACTGTTTCACCGGTTTCCAGGGTATCTTTTCGAACCTTTGCCATAAGGAATGAACGGAACCTGTTTCCCCAGAAAACTGCTGCAAAAAATACAATAAATGCAACAAGGAATGTTATCCAGGAAAAATTTTCACCATTTCTTTGCGGTAAAAGCATAAGACATGCCATAATAAAGCATAAAATTGTTATAACATTTATAGAGATTAGAACAACTCTTTTTCTGGTTCTGTACATGATTACCCCTAATTCTTACTTAAATATTTTAAATAGACTGATACTATTCTATCATATTATCGGCGAAAATGGGAAAAAAGTTCAATAAATTAGGTAATAGGTTTTAGGTAATAGGTTATAGCGTTTTGGCTAAAAGCTATTAGCTATTAGCTATTAGCTTTTAGCTTTTAACCGTTTTACAAGCTTGACGTCATTGCGAGGAGCGTTAGCGACGTGGCAATCTATTAATCTGAAAGTTTAGAAAGATTTAAGAGGCTTGGTTCACTTGGCGGGTTTTCAAGATCCATATAAGCCTTAAGCAGCTCTTTCTGTTTGCTTGAAAGCTTTGTAGGGACTTGAACCATGATTTTTACATACAAATCGCCCTTGCGTGCTGAACCTGAAATTGGAACACCCTCGCCTTTTATGCGCAAAAGCTTTCCGTTTGCAGTTCCATCAGGGATTTTAATAGCTAGTTTTTTGCCGTCGAGGGCAGTAATTGTGATTTCGCAGCCAAGAGCAGCCTGTGCAATACTGATAGGAACAGCACAGTAAAGGTCTGCACCGTCTCTCTCAAAGAATGGATGCTGTTCTACGTGTAATACAACTACGAGGTCTCCTGCAGGTCCACCGTTTTCGCCGGCATCACCCATTCCACGGATTACGATACGCTTTCCGTTATCAACTCCGGCTGGAATCTTAAGAGACATCTGCTTTGATTTTTCCTGAATACCTTTTCCACGGCAGCTAGGACACGGCTTATCAATTATAGTTCCGCGGCCGCCGCACTTAGGACAGGTCTGCTGAATAGTAAAGAAGCCGTTACCCTGACGCACCTGACCCATACCGTTACAGGTTGGACAAGTTTTCTTAGAAGCACCGGCAGCAGCACCAGTTCCTTTACAAGCTTCACAAGCTTCGTTGTGTTTAAAGTGAATATCTGCATTTGTTCCATAAACAGCGTCTTTAAACTGAATATGAAGGTCGTAGCGAAGGCTTGCACCAGCCGCAGGACCAGAGCTTCTTGATGAGCGAGAAGAAGCTCCGCCAAAGCCACCACCAAAAATGCTGTCAAAAATATCAGAAAAGCCGCCACCAGCTCCTCCAAAGAGGTCTGAGAAGTCGTGGAAGGCGTGTGAATACTGAGCTCCACCACCGCCTCCTCCGGCCATTCCGTCAAGACCGGCAAAGCCGTACTGGTCGTAAATAGGACGCTTTTCTGAGTCAGAAAGAACTTCATAAGCCTCTGTTGCCTCGCGGAATTTTTCCTCGGCAGTTTTATCGCCCGGGTTTCTGTCCGGGTGGTATTTTACAGCAAGCTTACGGTAAGCTTTTTTGATTGCTTCCTGATCAGCAGATTTTTCAACACCTAATACTTCATAATAATCGCGCTTCGCCATATTAATTTATCCAATAATAAAAAAATTGCGGCTCGCATAGTCTCGCCGCTTGAGCCGTTCTTTCGATAATCCTAAACCGGCCCGCTGTCGCAGCCCGGTTTTTAACGGATTTTCGATTTTAGGCTTATTTCTCATCCTTAACTTCGTACTCTACATCATCTGCAGAGCCTTTGTCAAAGCCAGATTTATTTTCTGCGCCAGCATCGCCAGCTCCAGCGTCAGCTCCGGCACCTGCGGCACCGTCAGAACCTGGCTGAGCTCCGGCCTGACCGGCTGCTGCCTGCTGCTTGTAGAGTTCTTCGGCAATCTTGTAAGAAGCCTGCTTCAAAGCTTCTGTCTTTGCCTTGATATCTTCTACATTGTCGCCCTGCATAGCCTGCTTGAGGTCTGCAATTGCAGCTTCAATCTTCTGCTTTTCAGCACCATCAGCCTTGTCGCCGAGATCTTTCAAAGATTTTTCTGTAGCATAAATCAGGCTGTCTGCTTCGTTACGTGCATCAACACCTTCGCGCTTAGCCTTATCTGCAGCTGCATTTGCTTCTGCATCCTTAACCATCTTTTCGATTTCTTCGTCGCTCAAACCAGAAGAAGAAGTAATCTGAATGTGCTGTTCCTTACCAGTTCCAAGATCCTTAGCAGATACGTGAACAATACCGTTAGCATCGATATCAAAGGTAACTTCAATCTGTGGAACACCACGAGGTGCAGGTGGAATACCTACGAGGTCGAAGCGTCCGAGTGTACGGTTCTGGTCAGCCATTTCACGCTCACCCTGGAGTACGTGAATTGATACAGCAGTCTGTCCATCAGCAGCTGTAGAGAAAGTCTGACTCTTCTTTGTAGGAATTGTTGTATTTCTTGGGATAAGCTTTGTAAATACGCCACCCATTGTTTCAATACCAAGTGAAAGTGGAGTTACATCAAGAAGAAGAACGTCCTTTACATCACCCTGGAGTACACCACCCTGAATTGCAGCACCAACAGCAACTGCTTCATCTGGGTTTACAGCACGGCTTCCTTCCTT
>Ga0129307_1000121_pt1 | contig 130669 bp, 84 predicted proteins | sample P1105metagenome_FD_94437 | JGI IMG/M metagenome (GOLD analysis project Ga0129307, IMG submission 94437) | Capybara group fecal microbial communities from Wisconsin, USA - P1105 metagenome | ecosystem: Host-associated > Mammals > Digestive system > Large intestine > Fecal | place: USA: Wisconsin... | reverse complement strand
AGTTCACCTGCATCAATGGATATCTGTTCCTCTTTTTTCAGTATTTCCGACTTTTGCTCAACGATAAACTGTAACTGGTAGAACTGCTTCGGCAGGTCTTTCAGCAGTATCTCGTCAGGCTCAGCGTTTGGCTTGTTCATGTTATAAATGAGAATACGCTCGAAGTTCGAGACGATTATCCACCTTGCACGATCCTCATAGGGGAGATAGTTATTGTATCGGAAAGCCTGACCGTAGGGAGTGAACTTTTCGCCGTCCGACTGCACAGCAGTCTTGCCGAGCTTCTTGTCGATGCTTTTCTGCTCTATCAGCACCTTTGTAGAGGGGATAAAGCCGTCTATGAACTTGGTGTTCTTCTCTATCACAACGGGCTTCTCAAACTGTATTATTGAAGTGGGATTATCGACACCCAGTACGTTTTGCAGCAGATCTATCCAGAAAAGCTGTGTTTCCTGCTTCTCATCGCCTTTGCCTTCCCAGCGTGCTGAGAATTCCTTGGCAGCTTTAATCTGTTCCTTGTCAGTCATGGTGATACCTCCGATACGGGATTCATTAAGTGCATTTTACCATATTCAGATGAATAAATCAACGTATTTATATAAAAATAAGCTGATACCTACATAATTGTAAGTATCAGCTTGTGTCCTATTCGGTTTGGCTTTTCAATTGTTCCGCTAAGAGCAGCGCACATCAGCCTCTGCTTTTTAATAGAGAAGTAATTCTAATTAAATTGTTATGATTCGGGAAGCGAGGTAATAATACCCGCGTCGAGCTTCTGTATCGCGAGCGCGTCGTTTGCGGTGATACCGTCACCGCGTGCGGCTACATCTGCATTGTTCATACCCTCGGGTGTGAGCGGGAACTTATCCTTGTTGGCGATATACTGAAGTATGGTTACCGCATCAGAGATAGTTACTTTTCCGTCACAGTTTGCATCACCGTAGAGAGCAGCTGTCATTTGAGCAGCAGTTGAAGCGGTGGTTGTTGTATATGTTGTCGTTTCGGCAGCCGTTACTGCAGCAGTTGTGATCTCGCCATAGGGCACTTCATCAAACTGCGAAGCAAACAGCTCTGCAAGCTTTTCTGCGCCCGAGCGGTTGGGGTGAACATTGTCTATGTACATCGCATCAGCCTTTGTTCCGCCAATGGAAACACAATGATCTTGCCACAGCTTGAACAGGTTGATGACCTGACAATTCTGCTCGCCTGCTATCTGGTCAAGCTCATTTGTAAAGTATCTGCTTGTCAGCAGCGGATCAAGATTGTAATCTCCTTTTCTGCCCTGCTGCTTGACGAGAATGACCTTCATTCCCTTTGCCTTGGCTCTGCTGACCATATCGCTGACGACTTTTTTGTATTCGTCTCCCTTGTAGTATTTCCCGTCGTTGATACCTATGGAAATAACGAAAACATCGCCATTCTTTCCGTATTTTTCGATACAGTTGAAGTTGCCGTGCTCAACAAAGCCCTTTGCATATTCACCGCTTGCCGCCATGTTTCTTACGTACCAGCTGCTGTCTATATACTTGCTCAGCATTTGTCCCCAGCCTGCCTGATTATTTGAATCAAGCGGGTAATAGTTGCAGACAGTAGAGTCTCCGCAAAGCCATACTGTCGGAGGCATAGCTGTACTGTCAGATATCTTGCTTATTTCGAGAGCGCTTATGCTGTATGAATAGCCTTCCTTACCTGCAGCCGCACGGATATTGAGCTGTCCGTCGGTAACGGGTAGAATCACCTCATCGACCGCATTGTTGCCGGTCATATTTACTATCTGGAGCATTCCTTCAGCATATACACTTGTTCTTGCTGTATCTCCAAGCGTTACCTTGACCTTATACAGTCCATTCGGAACGTCAGCATTAAAGGTGTCATTGCCCGTGAACTGAACAGCATCGCTGAGCTCGTTCCTGCCGCTTGTAGCAACGTTTTTCACATTGCCCCCTGAGAAACCGTAGCCCTTGTTATTATCATATCTGTCAATGGCGCTCACACTGATAAATCCGTTCTGATCATTTGCTCCGAGGTCGAATTTCCGGATGTAAGCATCGGTCGACTGAACCGGTGCTGTAGTTGTATCAGCGGCAACAGTCGTCTCGATCTGAACTGTTGTAGTTACAGTGGGCTCGGTCGTTATCGGCTCATCGGTAATGACCGTATTATTCGGCGTGTTATTGAGAAGCACCTTTGGTCTTTCGGGAAGCGGAGCGTCGCTTCCTAAATAATAGCTCACGTGCGGAGGCTGGTTGTAGCAGCTCTGCTCGCAGGCGTTCTGAGCGCGGTACTGCATATCGTGCATAAGAGTTGTGAGGCGTACCTTTGTCGTATCTGTCGTACACCATATACGGAGCTTGGAGTTGTCATCAGTGCGGAGTATAAGCTCTTCGCGCCAGTCACCGAAGAGGTCGACCGTTAATGAAGGATTGTTCTTTGTGCTGTTGTTTGAGCCGCAGCCGCTGGCTGTAAATACATTCTTGTATGTGCCTGCGCCCGTCATCTTGCTTATCTTCGTTCCGTCGAGTATCTCTCGCTCAAGGTCGCCGTCCCAATAGATGAGGAAGTTCTGCGCGGGCTTGGAGCCTGCAATTTTCTTTCCGCCCTTGTCATATACGTTGTTGTCGGCGGCACCCCAGAACTCCGCACCCTTATTGCCCGACCATACATTGTCGGCACAGCATCGTCCCGTATCCTTAGTGCCATTGATATGGAACAGCTTATTGCCTGTTTTGGCGTCGTAGCAGGTCTCGCCGTAGGGCTTGTCCTCGTGGCACTCCCAAACCTCGAGCCCCTCGCGGTCCGGAATGAGATCGCCGACGTGCATGGCGTCGCCGTGTTTGTCGCCTGAGCACCAGAGCAGCTTTCCGTCATCGTCGATACAGGAAGCACCTGTCAATACCTCCTGCTTACCGTCGTTGTCAACATCAGCAGCCATGACGTTGTGGTTGCCGTTGCCGAAAGCTCCGCCTTTGTTGCCGCTGTCGTATACCCAGCGCTTGACGAGCTTGCCGTCTCTTACGTCAACAGCAGACCATGTGAGTCTCGTATAGTAGCCGCGCCCGTATATCGCAGACGGGTGAATGCCGTCAAGGTATGCGATACCGCTGTTCATACGGTCGACGCGGTTGCCGTAGTTGTCGCCCCAGTCGCTGACCTTTCCGCGCGGAACGGGATAATCTATCGTATCGAGACATCTGCCTGTCTGTCCGTCGAAAAGCGAGAGGTACTCAGGTCCGTCGAGGATATATCCCTTGCCGTTGGCATAGCTCTTGCTGCCGTCGCCAATGACCTTGCCTGTACCATCCTTGGTTCCGTCTGCGGTCTTGGTTATTAGCTCAGCTTTTCCGTCACAGTCGAAATCAGCGACGCTCATCTGAGTGTAATGCTGACCCGCGCGTATATTCTGCCCCATATCTATGCGCCAGAGCTGCTTGCCTTCAAGAGTATAGCAGTCGATGTAGACCTTGTCGGTCTTTCCCTCCTGAGAGTTGTCCTTTGCATTGGACGGGTCCCATTTGAGGAATATCTCATACTGTCCGTCGCCGTCGACATCTCCGACAGTGCAGTCGTTTGGTGAATATTGCGAGCCGGGACTATTTAGCTTAATATCGAAATAATTATTTCCTGATGCAAATTTACAGCTCTGCGAGTTGACCGTCTCGCCTCCCTCAACACAGTCAACCCGATACTTTGAGCCTGCAGCGCCGTCATTGTCCTGATAGCAGGTCGGCCCACCCGCTTTGCTCGTATATATGAGCTTGTCATCGCGGTAGAGCCTGAACTCCGCATCATCAGAGTCATCGGCGTTGTACCTCCAGCTCACGAACATGCCGCTGCCGCTCTTGACAGCGTATATGCCGCGATCGAGGTATTCCATGATTGCTTTTCCGTTGCCTCCGACACCGTATGCAGCGTCAGAGACGAGAGCCGTGCCGAATGTGTTTGCCGCGGACGCGACCAGCGTCAAAGCTGTTATCGCTGCGGACAATTTTTTTGCCTGTTTCATGATTCTGATTCCTCCTAAAAAAATTAATCATTCCCTCTGATTTATGATCCGTTCTTCGTTAACAATATCTTAACATCAAAGACATAATTTAGCAATGTACATTTTAATCATCAATTTGCAGATAAATATCATTTTTTATTTGACTTTCGTTACGATTTCTACTATAATTATTTCAGAGGATAATAAAGGAGGGGAAGCTATGCGTATAAATATGGTCGGCTGGAACTGGAAGCATCCTGATGATTTCAAGATAGTCCGCACGAACGGCGTTCACGGTATGCAGCTCATACTTGTCCGCACGAAAGCGCTTATCCGAATGGGCGAAGAGACATATAAAGTCGGAAAAAACACCGCATTCGTCATTGAAAGTTGTTTCCCCCACGAATTATATGCTGACGGAGAGGAATATGCTGACGACTGGATAAGATTTGATATGGAGGACGGCGACAAGGAATTTCTTGATGAGCTGGGACTGGACTATAATGTGCCGATACAGCTGGATTCCGACATAGTCTCCGAACTGATAAGGCTGTGTGAGGAGGTATTCGGTTCCGACAAAGAAGAAAAGGACGAAACGATATGTTCCCTGATGAGGGCGATATTCCTTCAGATAAAGAGCTGCTATGACCCGAAGCAAAAGGTCGGGAAAACTCACTACGACATCGAGCTCGATTCCCTGCGTCAGCAGATATATGACTCTCCTGCCACGGACTGGACTATCCCGCTGTTGGCTGACAGACTAAGCCTGTCCGTGCCGCATTTTCAGCGGCTGTACAAGCAGCGCTATGGCATCTCCTGTACCAAGGATATACTTACAAGCAGAATGGAGCTTGCAAAGCAGCTGCTTATAAACACGGATAAGACCGTAAGTGAGATTGCCGAAGATTGCGGGTTCTCCGACTACGCCCATTTTTCGCGCGTATTCGCGAAATACGCTTGTGTCTCACCCGCAAAATTCAGGAAGGACAAGCAGTGAAGCTGTTATCATACAACGAAAGAAGCGCATTCCAAACAAAATGGAATGCGCTTTTTCCGTCAGTGTGAATATGTAAGGAGTAATTCTCTTGATATCAGAATATTGCAAGCCTGCTGCTTACTTATTAGAGTATTCGGGAAGCATTATAATAATTCCCGCGTCAAGGCGCTGAATAGCGTATGCGTCGTTGGCTGTAACGCCGTCGCCTGTATCGAAGCAGTCAGCATTTGCCTTGCCCTCGGGCTTGAGCTCATCGATTGTTTTCAAGATAGTGACTTCTCAAGCTTTAGGAGAAATAAGTGTACCATTTTCAGCAGACTGTTCGATAATCTTGTTGGAATCGATCAGCTCTCGCTTCATAAGAACAAGGTCAAATACATCAAGCCTGTTATCACTACAAAGATCAGCAGCTTTCCAGTTATTCAGCTTGGTATTGGGAACCGCTAAGAGCCACTTCTGGAACAGAACAACATCAGAAATATTAAACTCACCGTCTGCATTGACATCGCCCTGCACTGAGGTTACTGGTTCTGTAGTGCCTTCAAAGCCGTCAACGATCGAATAGAAGCAGGGTTTAGCTGTATAATCTTCATTGAACAGCAGCGGATATTTGCTTGCACGCCAACTCATGTCGTCCGTTGTTCCCCAGAACACAACAGCAGAAACGCTGTCCTGATACTTCATTATTACGTCCATAATATCGGAGTAATACTTCGCCTGTTCCTCAAACTTGTCCGCGCTGCTGATCATCTGGTCAAGCTCTGTGATCTGAATATCCAGCCCTGTTGCGGCAAACATACTGAGCGCCTTTTCATAGACATTGGCGGTCGGGAATACGTCCGTTCCCAGATGCGATTGCATTCCGATGCCGTCGATAAAGTGACCATCTGCATTGATCTCCTCGGTCAGTGCCACGATCGCTTCACGCTTGCCGGGCATATACTCATTATAATCGTTATAATAGAGCTTGCAGCCCTCCGGTGCATATTTCTTTGCAAATTCAAATGCAGGCTTAATAAAAGAATTATCGCCGAATACCTTCACCCACGGAGATTTGGAGCTGCCCTCTTCCTGCGAACCCGGCTGACGTGCAGAGCCGTCATCGAGCAGGCACTCGTTCACAACGTCCCATGCGTAGAATTCCACATCAGGATATTCTTTCTCCACAGCAGCAAAGACGTTCTTGATATAATTCTCCATACGCACGAGCATTTTCTCCTTGGATACCCATTCGCCCTCTGCATCATAGTTCTCCTTGAAGAACCATGTCGGGGTCTGCTGATGCCAGATAAGAACGTGTCCGCGCACAGGTATATTGTTGTCCCGTGCGAAATTCAGGATAGAACTGGCGCTGGCAAGGCTCACCTGCGGATTTTCATCATCTCCTGCTTCTGCAAGGGCAAGACACGCCTTCTGGTCGAGGAGGGCATCAGGCTTCATCTCATTGCCGGGGGTGATGGAGTTGAAATGCTTTAAGATCAGCTCCTTAGTGGATGCCGGAGCAAGCTCTTTGCTGGTGCAGGCTGTTCCGATTTTGAAAGAATCTGCATACACATCTTTCAGCGAAGGAATATCGCTCTGCGGATGATAAACAGGAGCCGTTTTCAGCGTAAAATCGTCAATATAGATATTATCTGAGCCGCCCTCAAAATAGACAAATACGTCCGTCCATTCCTCGGTATAGCTGACTTTCAAGTCAGAAACTGACTGCCAGCCGTTTCCATTGAGATTTGCAAGATTTTCATAATGCTGCTCACCGGCGGCATCGGTGTACTGAAAGCTGACAGTCACGCTGGTGTACCATTGTCCCATTGCGGAGCAGCTTACAAGATAGGCAACTCCCGGCTCACACTTGTCATCGAGGCGGAATGCAGGTCCGTTCCACGATTTGGAACGCTCGGAAGCACACAGGCAGTGCGTTCCGGATACGGCATTCTCCTCGCTGGCGGTCAATATAGTGGTGTCTCGGTCGCCTCGGTTTGTCCATGCGGAAACGTCACCGTCCTCGAAATCTGAGGAATAGATGACTGTCGTTGCGGCAGTCTCCTCTGCTGTTGCGTCTATTGTCGGCATCGCTCCGGAAATGCAGTTCAATGCCATAAGATACGCAGTCATACGGATTAGTCTTTTCTTCATCATAAGATTACCCCTTCTGTATGGATTGTGATTTATATACTTATTCACTATTTTAGCATTGCACTGAAATCAATTCAATGCACTAATGGAGATTTTTTATTACATTTTGCGTACTTATCCGACTAAGCGAATCCTTTGTTATTCTGATATCCATGTTATATTCAATGCGCTTATATACGTCGATCAACTATCGGTAGTAAATCCCCTTACCGTATCTGCATTTAACATCGTTTCATATTTTCGTGAAGCAGTTTTGTGAAAATACAAAAAAGGAAGCGTACCAGCATTGCTGATACGCTTCCTTTCTCTGATTTGTCCCTTACAAATACTTTCGGATAAAAGGAATCTGTTTCGGCTGCTATCCGATGTTCAGCCGTTTATTACTTAGGTAACCGAGCTATTGTGCAGATGTTCGGATACTTTGTAATCAATTGCTGTTTTACTGCGCTTACTTCCTATATCACGGCAGCTCATCGAGAGTTTCGTGCGGAGTGTCGGGAGACTGCAGCTCTTTCCTGGAGACGATAAACTTTCTCATTGCTACGATATCGAAGGCATCTATCCTGCCGTCCTCGCAGAGGTCGCCCGCCTGCCAGTTTCTGAGCTCTGCATTCTTGTAGCCGAGCACGAACTTCTGCAAGGTGACAAGGTCCGCCGCAGAGAACTCTCCGTCACCGTTGACGTCGCCCTTGACGAGCTCGGGTAACTGCGGCTGAGAGCCTATCTTAGTGTATACATTCTCGTACATCGTCTCCGCCCAGAGCTTCTTCATCGCCTCGTAGCCCTCGGAGTTCGGGTGAACGCCGTCTGCGCTGAGCCCCCAAGTGTTCTTCTTGAAGAAGTCATCAAAATCGGGACCGTGAACAAGCCTATCGCCGTATTCGTCATAGAGCTTGTCCACCATTGCGTTGTAATATCCGACGTTATTGCCGACGTCATTGTTCGTCGAGGACGGTAGGATGATGTAAAAAAGGCAGCAGGTCATAACGAAGATCGTTATGCAAAAAGTCATAATTCCGATTGAAAACGTCATTGAATAAAGATGTCAGATACGATATAATAAAGAAAGGGAAAAGTGTGTCTGACTTTACATTGTTTTCCGTAATACTGATGAAACAACTGCTGTTCATACAACAATGATTTTACTCCGCTGCACCAAAGTCTTACATATAGAGTTTGTTCTTTAAGTGAGACAACTCAGTAAAGGCTGACATAAGTCGGCCTTTAATAATAATTTAGGAGGGTTATTATGAAAAACCACAAATCCAAGAGTGCAGCCTGTATCCTTACAGGTCTCATTTCATTATCGCTGACGTTCGGAACACAGAGTCCAAATCAACAATCAGTTTTTGCCGAAACACCAGCTGAGTCCCTCATCTCAGCTGCTGAAATCAATGGTGATGTGAATGCCGACGGAAGTTTTAATATAGCAGATGTTGTGCTGTTCCAGAAATGGCTGCTTGCTGTTCCAGATACGCATCTCGCTGATTGGAAAGCAGCTGACTTCTGTAATGATGATAGATTAGATGTTTTTGACCTTTGTCTGATGAGAAGAGCGTTATTGGCAGAAAACACGGGAGATTTAAAAACGCTGACAGTTCCCGTGTCGGAAAACAATGCAAAGCTTATCGGAAGAACGCTAAAAACAAACGGTGTAACATGGTTGGTTCACAGTGGCTCTGCAGCTGAGTTTACCGTTACCGGAACGGAAGCGAGTATGACGATATGTGGCGACAGTGGTGTCAATTCCGATGAAAAATACCGTCCACGATTCGGTGTTTATGTGGACGGGAAGCTCGTCAAAGATGTTGTTATGGGAGAAAAGGAGCAGACGATCGAGCTATTCAGCGGAACAGCATCACGAACCGCAACAGTCAAAATCATTCATCTATCAGAAGCAAATAATGGCTGTATTGGTGTAAAGGAACTCACAGTCACATCGTCTTCATCGACTCCTGTTAAACCTACACCCAAAAAGGAACTGATGATCGAGTTCATAGGAGATTCGATCACCTGTGCATACGGTGTTGAAGCAGAATCACAGTATGAAAGCTTCTCGACAGCGACTGAGAATTTCACGCTGTCATATGCCTATCTTACAGCTCAGCTTCTTGATGCGGATTACAGCGCAGTATGTTACAGCGGTCACGGAATCGTTTCCGGCTATACAAGTGACGGCACAAAGAATACCGATTCGCTCGTCCCGCCATATTATGAGATGGTCGGCAAACCTAAGGATTATCAGACTCAATGGGATTTCTCAAAAAATCCGGCAGATGTGATCGTGCTGAATCTCGGCACAAACGATGATTCCTATGCATCAAAGGAGCTGGAAACGCGAGGTGCCGAATATCAGGAGCTTTACGAAGATTTCCTCAAACAGGTAAGAAAATGCAACCCTGATGCGAATATAATATGCACACTTGGTATCATGGGAGCCACAGAACTGTATCCCTATATCGAAGCGGCAGTCAATGAAGTTGGCGATCCGAAGATCACCTGTTATGAATCGCCGGTACAGGATATGAACGATCTCGGTGCAGACTGGCATCCCTCACCAACGACACATGAGAAAAATGCTTACCTGCTGGCTGACAAGATCTCGACCGTCCTCGGCAGACCATCGGATAAGATCGGTATTGACCTTACAACGGAAAGTAAACTGGAATCTGAAATTGATACTGAGAGCGGAGCAAACGCCTGGCCTTACTATGCTGAGTGGAACCGCTCCATGAACGTCAATATCTCGGCGGCAGGCAATTCACCGGAATCAATTACAGTATATGTACCGAATTTGGTTCTCCCGACCGGCAAATATGAACTGAGTTTCAAGGCAGAGGGACTGAAAGGCGAAATGCCGTATGAAGTCCGCAGTATGAAAGATCCGAAAACGGTCTATGCAAGCGGCACGACAGATTCTGAAACAACTCTGGAATCTTTTGATCTGAACGAACCGACGGAAGATGCAGAAATCGTATTTATGATTGGAGAGCAGACTGGCAGTATCACTTTCTCAGATGTCACACTGTATAAACGTGCAAATCTGTAAAGTCAAATGAGGACAAAATGGATCTGCTTTCCTAATACCATAAGCGAGATCTCCGAATATTGCGGATTCTCCGACTACGCTCACTTTTCGCGCGTATTCGCGAAATATGCCTGCGTCTCACCTGCAAAATTCAGGAAGGACAAGCAGTGAAGCTGTTATCATACAACGAAAGAAGCGCATTCCAAACAAAATGGAATGCGCTTTTTACGTCAGTGCCCCTTAGCAATATACCAAAAGCTCCGCGGCGTTTGTACCGCGGAGCTCCTGATAAAAATGAACAGATTAGGAGAGGTAGATGACTTGATATTATTATAGAATCTCGGGAACAACAAAACAATGATGTTTCATCTCAAATAATTGCATTTTTGTGCCATAACTTACAAGAAATATCTCATTCGACTGTAACAGCATACTTACCATCTTTCAATTCTCCGATCGTTATTGTAAGACCTGTCTCAACAGTCTGACCGCCATTTGCATCATACCAGTGGAATCCTGATACACTTCCGTTTATCACATCGCCTGTATGGTATAAGTTATCCTTTTCCACATCATCAAGCACACGGATAAGGCGTCTGCCTTTGTCCTGATTTGTGAACTCGCTGCCGCTTGCATAACGGAAATATGTATTCCAGCCATACTCTGTAGTCGCGTCAATATGATAGATACGAACGCCTTCGCCGCTCTTTGCCCACCAGGCTGTTTTTGTGCCGACAGCACTGTTGTTTCCATCTTTAGTTGCGTACTCGATAATGAAATACTCCGAGAAATAATCATCGGCAAGTTTTCCGTTCGGGATAATGATACAGTTACCGCTGTTGGTCTGGGCGTTGCTGAGCATAAATGTCTGAGCACCATTTGAAGCATCATATATTTGTACCTGCTCGTTTGTATACCAGCCTTCCATAAGCTTTGAGAATGCGCCGAAGTCCGAGCCTGCATCAGTGTCCATAAGCTCGATACCAGCCGTGCCGTGCATACCCTCGCTGTCATTCGGATTCGTAAAAAGGTAATAGTCGGGCAGACCGGTGCAGTGTCCCAGTTCGTGGCAATAGGAGCTTGTGTAATTGATATGATCGGCAGTTGAACCTATCTGGGCATTGCCGGTGATTATGTGACCGATACCAACGCCGTCTACACGGTAATTCGGGTCGCCGAATGCTCCGGCACACGGCCACCAGTGGTCAGTGCCCGCCTTCTCGGGAACTGTGAAAAGCGTAGCGTCTATCCTGCCGTCGCCATTGCCGTCAAACTGAGAAAAGTCGACTTTATCCTTGAAAGCCTCGTAGCATTCCTCAGCTATCTTGACCTTATTGTCGTCATATACAGACTGGTTTTCTTTAGTCGTATAGCGGAAGACCTGACCGTCAAGCTTCATGGCACCTTTGGAGGCTCTGCCGTAGAATGCAGAGAAGCTCTCGAACGGATAGCATGGATCTGTTTCATCTGCCGCACCGAAAGAAATACTGTTCAGCTCATCTGTGGTCGGAGCGTAGTCATATCTGCAATCGGGAAAGTCCACATAGAATACGACCATTTTGGCATTGCCCTGTGTGGGCAGCGAAGCACCGTGTTTTACCATATTTGCCGTAATGAAGTTGCTTTGCTGTTCTTCCTGCACTGGTATTTCTTCCTGTACAGGCTGTTCATCAGCAAGCAGAAGCCTTTTCATCAGTACAAAATCAAAAATATCGAGCCTGTCATCTTCACAGAGGTCACCTGCTTTCCAGTCCGTAAGCAGAGTGTCACGTCTTGCGAGAAGCCAGTTCTGGAGCAGCACAACATCTGCAATACTGAATGAGCCGTCTGCGTTCACATCGCCCTTTATCCTTGTGGAAACGTCTGGGGCCGAGAGATCGAATCTACCCTCATCGTTCTTTATCTTTGACCACATATACCTTAGCATCCAGCCGTCAAACGCAGTTATCTTCGCTGACGAGCCCGCCATCATAATAGAGTTCTCACCGCCTGGAAAGCCTCCGGGAGGGAAACCGTCAATTTCGCCTTCACCGCCGTAGAAGTCAGTCATACCGAAGCCATGACCTATCTCATGCTCAAGGACATGGTGACTGCCGCTTTGTATCATACCGAGATATGCCGTATCCGAGAGACGCTGTCCCCAGTCTCCGCCGCATCCGCCGACATCGGGAAAGCCCTGAGTTGCCCACATATACATATCAAAGCGCTTGTCAAGTCCGCCGGGATATTCGTAGTTTGAGTCTGTGAAGTGATCAAATCGTGAGAGTTCAAGCGGTGCATACGGTTCTTTATCGGGAATGGTGTCCCTACCGTTTGATGTGTCATACTGCGCGTCATAATAATTTGTATCGGTATAGACTGTCTCATCATCGTGCAGGTCGAGCAGACAGCTTTTGTCAATGACTGCCCAGCCGACCACTTTTACGTTGATGTGGTCGTATTTCCAGCCGTCATAGCCAGCGAGCCAGTCGTTCCACGCATTGATGCTGTCTGAGAGCAGCTTCTCGAACTGCTGTCTCTGTTCGTAGCTCACTGTACGGTAGGACTGCCACTTCACAACATAATTGATAGTACCCTTACCTGCATCTATCTGGTCGAAGATAGTATTGCGGCGCTCCGTTGACTTTTCACGTTCGATACGGTTCGTCCATATCCAGTCCGCAGCGTACTGAAAATCAGAGGGCATATCAGTAATGCTGACCGCCGATGCGCTGAGCTGCTCCGTGCTTGTAACCAACTGCGGCAAAGCGAAAGCTGACAGGCAGACTGCAGCTGAAAGTGCGGCTGAAATAAGTCTTTTCGTCATACATTTCCTCCTTAATGCCTCGGGAAGCTTTTTCTTAGATAATAGCACAGTGTCGGTATGGATTCAATAAAGTCTTGCGTATTATTACTTACATAATACGGAATTTTTCTTGACAACTCGCAAGATATGGATTATACTTTTGATAAGGTGGTGATGATATGAAAAGAATAGGAGTGATCATTCCTGCGATAACCGACAATCTTCAGACGGAGCTGCTTGACGGTGTTTTCAAAACTGCCTCTGCTGCGGATTGCGACGTTATAGTCCTGACTACTATGACGAACGCTTTGGATTTTCACATTCAGACTGAGATAATGAACGGAGAGGAAAGCGTATACTGCCTTTTAGAACGGGCAGATCTGGACGGTGTGCTGCTTGCCTCGCAGTATTTCGTTAAAGAAAACGTCCGCCGTACAATATCGGAAAAGATACGTAGAGCTGCGCTCCCGTGCGTTGACCTCGGCGGCTCGGAGCTCGGCTTTGAAACAGTTTCGATACCGCAGGATAAGGCTGTATACGAACTGACAGAGCATATCATCACGAAGCATGACTGCCGCAGGCTCATCTTTCTCGCCGGACACAAGGACAATCACGATTCGGAACAGCGTATGCAGGGCTTTCTGCGCTCCGCTGACAAGCATGGCTGCACGTATGAGATAGTATACGGCGACTTCTGGAAGGCACGTGCAGCTGAGCTCGGAGAAGAGCTGATACAACGCAGAAAAGAGCTTCCCGACGCAGTGATATGCGCAAGTGACATAATGGCGGTCTCGCTGTGCGATACCCTCCGAAACGGAGGAATTTCAGTTCCAGAGGACATTATTATCACGGGGTACGACGGACATCTTTCAGCTTTATCCCACTTCCCTGCGATAACCACTGTCTGCGGTGGGACAAAAGAGCTTGGCATCAGAGGTACAGAAAAGCTCCTGTCGATGCTGGGTATTTCACCGATTCATAATGAAGGCAGTGGACTTCATATTATTTTCGGTTCAAGCTGCGGCTGTGTGGAGCGTTTCCAAAGCTATAAAGAGGCAGCGCTGCTTGTGGAAAAAAATATCAGTAATGAAGCTGAGGCAAGCGAGCTGCTTGATATGCGTATTCACTCGGATTACATAACAAAGACCTGCAGTGTTCAGGACCTGTCAGACCTGACAGCAACTATCGACGAGACTGCGCATAGTCTGAAAGGCTATAAGTCCATGTACTGGTGCATCCTTCCCGACTGGGACAGCAGTCCCGAACAGCCCGAAATATGCAAGACAAAGCCGTTCCCCAAGCAGATGCTGTGCCCCATAGCTAAAGATGCATGGAAGGACGGCAGGAACGTCGGCTTGTTCCATGCAAAAGATATAGTACCTGTACTCGCCGACCCTCATGAGCCGATGCTGCTGTTCGTATTGCCGCTCCATGCTTCGTCACAGGTTTTCGGTTACTGCGGATTGGCTTATGAAAATGCTGCAGACTTTACGGTCTCGGTAATGCTGTTCGACATGATGAGCTCAGTTGCTAACGGTCTGCGTATACTGCGCCACAAGCTCTATGCGGAATATCTGCAAAAGAAAATCGAAGAAGCTTCACTCTACGATAAAATGACCGACATGCTGAGCAAGAAAGGGCTGTTGCTGTTTCTTGAGAAGCAGGTGCCGGAGAAAAACGGTATTATGCTCGTAACGACAGCAAAGCTCGCAGCCACACCGACTTCTCAGCAAAAGGGACAGCTTTCCGACACAGTAATGCAGTCGGAGCTGCTGCTTGCCAACGCTATACGCCTGATATCAGGACGAAAAATGCAGGCTGCACGCCTCGACAAGCGCACATTCGCTGTCGTTTTTCCGCTTGCAGAGGGAACCGCTCCCGAACAATATACCGAAGAGCTTATGATACAGCTTGAGGTGCTGATAAGGAAAATGCAGGAGGGCTCGGCTGTAGGATTTCTGCCTGAACCCTACTATGTATGCGGATATGTGACTGCTCCGCCCGAAACGTGCATCTCTGCACTGTGGGATAAACTTAACGACAGCAAGCCAAAGGGCAAAGGCTTTATCGGTATCAGTCAGCTTAAAATGCTCCGCCGCGAAATACACAAAGCTCCCGAACTCGACTGGAGCCTGGCAGAGCTGGCAAAGCGGCTGAATATAAGCAAAAGCTATGTACAGAAGCTCTATAAGGAACATTTTGGCATCAGCTATATCGACGACCTGCTTGAAGCGCGTATCAGGATGGCAAAACAGCTCCTGACAACAACTGACCTGCGCGTCAACGAAGTTGCCGCCTCTTGCGGATATCAGAACGCAACACATTTTATGCGGCAATTCAAGGAAAAGACAGGACTGTCTCCCACTGAATACAAAAAGAAAGAGATCTGAGCACATTACCTTCATATTCATCAGCAGCTGAGAGCGAAGCTCCGCACAGGATAGTCGGGTACCTTCCCGATTGGAACTATCAGCCGTTCAGCGAGTTCGATCTCGGACAGCTCACGCATATAAATATCGCATTCTGCAATCCCGACAAAAACGGCAGGCTGTTCTGCTACATACCCGATGATAAGCTGAAAAGCATTGTCTCCGAAGCGCACAGCCACGATGTCGAGGTATTCGCCGCGCTCGGCGGCGGAGGTGGCTGCTCGCTGCTCCTGACGCAGAGCTCGCTGACTGGCAGGCAGGTGACCTGTGCGCAGACGACAGGCTCGATGTTTTTGATTTGTGTCTGATGAGAAAAAAGCTCGTTGGATAACGTGAAAGCTCCCCAACTGATTGGGGAGCTTATTTTCATATTCTTTGACAATCTAAATCATAATACGGCTTCGATATTACGTGCCGAATATAGTAAGCGGTCGATGCAAACATTTTTCTTGCTCTCATCAACGTGATAAAAAATCAGGTAGTTTCCGACAGGGATAAAATGATAGTTTACCATAATCGTGCTGCCAGTGAGCAGTTTCACAGCAAGATGAAAACAAATATGGTAATCGAACATCTGCAAAACGGCAAATTTGAAGTCAACGCACTGATTCTGATTGCAGGATATCTGACTAATCAGGTTTTATTATGTTTGGTTTTATTCTTTCTGAATACGGCAGGCGTAAGACCGGTTTTTTCACGGAAAAGCTTCACAAAGTGTGACACGCTGCCATATCCGCAGGTCTCGGCTATGTCCTCTATCCTGGAGTCTGTCATGGTCAGGAGTTCGCAGCTGCGCTGAATGCGGCTGTCGATGATGTCCTGCATCATGGTCGAGCCGAATGCCGTGATGTAAAGGTGCTGGAAGCGAGAACGGCTGATACCAAGCTCGTCAGCGAAGAAGTCGGCGTTCCATTCCTGTTCAGGCCAGCGAAATATGGATTCACGTATCCACAAAAGGCTGTGCATATACTTGGTCTCCGTAAGAAATGAATCACTGTAATGGAATATCATCTGGTCGTTGAATTTGTATAGCATCATGCGCAGATACAACGAGACTATCTCATTGCGTTTTTGATGTGCGGAGTAGAATTCGAAGCATATATTCCGCATGATAGCGGAAGCAGCGTTCACATCTCCGATATGGACAGGTTTGTTCAGAGGTATATCAAGCTCCTTGAAGAGCCTCATGTCCTCCTCGTCCGGGAAAAAGTGGAGCCAGTCGTCGATGTATATGTCGCCGTCAGCGGAGTATTTCAGCGGCGCATGGAGCGGAAAAATGATATATGAGCCTGCTTTTGTGTGTATCTCCTCGCCGTCAATACAGAAAACAGCAGGAGTTTTCACTATGAGCAGCAGCCAGTCGCCTGAACCGTCCGGACGGTCTACTTCGAATCGGCCGTCATGTATATGATGATATCCTACGCACAGACATTTCATTTTCATCACCTCTATATTGATTTTATCATAATTATGGTAGAAAAGTCAACGAAAATATTTCATTTGTGCTATTATCGTAGCACAAATACGCATTTACTTTTTCAACAGTCTGCGATAGAATAATAGTAAGAGAAAGACGTTTTCCCAGAAGGAGGTGCGGAATATGACAGCTAAAGGCAGATTCGGGCTTGTTATACCCGAAATAAACAGTCCTCTCGACCGTGATTTCGTCGAGGGAGTCTATGCTCAGGCAAAGGCGCTCGGTTATGACATCATAGTTTATACAGGCCTATACAACTGTCTGCGTGAATATCGCTATGATTCGTATATTTCGGGCCTTGAGAATATATACACGCTCATATGTGTGCACAGGCTTGACGGTATTATCTTCGCCGAAGAACGCTTTCACACGCAGGATGTCATCGACAAGATAAACGGTTATCTCATGCAGACTGACACTCCGTACCTCGTGCTTGGTAGCAGTTCTGAGATTGCAAACAACATGAACGCTGACGAGTACGGTAGTATGTATCGTATAACTCGGCACATGACTGACGAGCACGGCTGTAAAAAGCTGTATTGTCTTGCAGGGGTGCCGAACCATAAGTCTTCCGAGGAGCGCGTCCGCGGATTTGTGGACGCCTGCAAAGACTGTGGTATAATCGTCGCTGACAGTGATATCCGCTATGGCTGGTTCTGGAAGGATATTCCCGCGCAGCTCGGTCGTGACATCGCTGACGGAACTGTCGACTGTCCGGATGCTGTAGTCTGCTGCAATGACGTAATGGCTGCCGCACTGATAGATAGCCTGAAACAAAACGGGATAAGAGTGCCCGAGGACGTGAAGGTCACGGGATTTGACGGCGGCTGGGACAGCCTGATATGCCAGCCTTCCGTGACAACGATAGCGGGACGTGACAAACAGTTCGGCGCAGATGCAGTATGCCGTCTTTACGCAATGACGGCAGGCATCATGCCCAAGCAGGAACTTTTCGGACAGAGCATACACTTCGGAAGAAGCTGCGGCTGCTGCAAGGAATCGACGCTGGAGCCGCATCTCATCGAAATGATAATGATGAACCGTGAGAAGCGAACTTTCATCGCAACCGATTTTATCCACCGTATGTCAGAAGCCCTGACGGCAGAGGAACTCTCGAAACACATCGATGAGGTCGGTCATATCTTCAAGGATGTGAAATGGCTCGATATTTGTCTCTGCAGCGACTGGCAGGGCGATATGACAAATCCTGACGATTATCGTCAGTACGGTTGCTCGGATGAAATGTATCTCCTGCTCTCAAAGAGAGACGGCGCTAATGAACGCGCGTTCTACAGTTTCCGCACATCAGATATCCTCCCGGCACTCAACGAGGAACATGAGCCTCATCTTGTGATGCTGACCTCACTGCATTGCAGTGGTCAGATATTTGGATACACAGCTACAGCTTACACTGACCTTGCTTTCCTTGCCGCAGACGAATACTTCGTGAGCTGGTGCGATTCCGTGGCAAACGGAGTCAAGAGCCTGCAAAAGAGGCTGTTTGAGCGGTACTTCAGCAAGCAACTCGAGAAGCTTTCTGAGACCGATCCGGTCACCGGCATATTCAACAGGCGGGGATTTATTCTTCACATTCCCGAAATGCTTAATCAGTACAACAACGAGGGCAGAAAAAGCTACCTGCTTCTTATCACATACTACCCCGAAAAAATCGGCGCGGTAGACCCGAGATCTGCTATGGACGGTATCCTCACTGAGCTTTGTGTAAACCGGCTGTGTGCGAGAATAGGCGAGAACACCTATGCCGTGATGATTCCGTCTGAGGACGCGGAAGGGATAGCCAACACCTCCGAAAATCTTATAGCGGCAGTTGAATCAGCGCTGCTTGACAGATTCGGAGATGTAAAACTGCCGGAGTTCGTCACCTGCACCGCAGTTTTTGGTTCTTCGGAAAGCTCGGAGATAGAGCGGATGGTCGATGAGACTGTGCAGTCCCTTACAGACAGAAAAAAAGCTGCAGAGAGCAATTACATTGATTACAGAGAACTTATCTACCGTCTCAGGCGGAACATTGTCTCACAGCCGCAGAGAGACTGGGAGATCGAGAACATCTCCCATGACATAGGGATAAGCAAAAGTCACCTGCAAAGGCTGTACAAGCTGCTTTTCTCCACCAGCATCAAGGACGATGTGATAAATTCGAGGATAAAGCGCGCAATGCAGCTGCTTGAACACACGGATATGCGGATCGCCGAGATAGCGGAGCAGTGCGGCTATAACAACGAGAACCACTTCATGCGGCAGTTCAAGGAGAAGAGTGGCTGGACGGCAGCACAGTTCAGGCGCGAAAAACGCTTAGCGAAAATGTGATATCAGAATTCAAAATGTCAGAAATTATACACGAAATGTCATTTTAATTCATGTCACGGTGGGGTATAATCAGAACAGAACGATTTTTTTACAGGAGGTCGGGATATATGAAAAAATTAATTTCATCAGTTCTCGCGGCAGCGATAACTTTCAGCAGTTTTGCGACAGTAAGCCCCGGTATGTTCAGACAGGGAAGCTCGTATAACGAGGCTTATGCCGCAGATTCATTCTTCGGGGGAGCCAATCCCGTGATTAGCAGGGGAGTTCCCGCATACTCAGGAAAGTCTGACAGTGCATCTTCGGGTAATGATGAGCACTACTTCACGTCCTGGAACGCATCCGCGGGAGACTACCTTGCATATGACTTGTCGGGGGTACCGCAGTCACAGCGCAAAAAGGTGCTCGCGGCATGGTATAATCTCAGCAGCTATGACAATCTCGGTGCATACGCGAGCAGAAATGCTGAGCCGATCGACTATACGATAGAAGTCAACAAAGCTCAGGGCGGAAGCTATCCCTCATCGGGCTGGGAAGTTGTCGAGACTGTCAAGGGAAACGGTTTGAGTTCACGTCAGCACGTCGTTGATATGGACGGCTACAACTGGATACGCATGAACGTCACCAAGTCTTACGGCGACAAGATAACGCTCAATCTTGACATTCACGACGCCTCGCAGGGCGTGTTCGACAGCTGGATATTCTTCGGTGATTCCATAACTGCAGGCGGCATGGTAAACGCCTACGGCACGAGCTATGCAAGCTATGTAAATCAGATAGACAGCCGATTCTTCCCTGTACAGGAAAATGGCGGTATAGGCGGAATTACCAGTAAAGACGGCAAAGAGCACATCGACCAGTGGCTCAGCGGCAGTCCTGTTCATTTTGTGAGCATAGCCTATGGTACAAACGACTGCTGGGGCAATCCCAACAATGTGCAGAGCTATTACAGCAACACAAAGTATATGATAGACACGATACTCAAGGCGGACAAAGTTCCCGTACTGCCGAAGATACCGTCCTCGACGAACAATGACGTTGGTAACAACGTCGGCTACTATAACGCAATGGTGGACAAGCTCTATGATGAGTACGGAGACAAACTCGTCCACGGTCCCGACTTCGATGATTTCTTCAAAAAGAATTCCTGGGGACTCAGTGCAGACGGCGTTCACCCAAATTCCGAGGGCTACGAGGCGATGAAGAAACTCTGGGCGGAAACTATGTACGAGAATGTGTACAAGAAAATAGGCACTCAGCCTCAGACGCCCGAGACCGTGAAAGGCGACATTAACGGCGACGGAGAGTTCTCCGCGGCAGACCTCGTAACTTTGCAGAAGTATCTGCTCGGCAACAAGAATGCAGAGCTTAGAAACTGGCAGGCCGGCGACCTCTGCGAGGACGGAAGGATAGATACCTTTGACCTCGTCGCAATGAGAAAGCTTATCATCTCCAAGGACGAGCCTCAGACTCCGGATACTCCGCACACCGAGTTCAAGGCTGTATACGAAGCCGAGAACGCAAAGCTCTCAGGCGCAAACACTATAATCGCGGATCAGGGAGCTTCGGGCGGCAAGGCGGTTGGAAACTTTGCCGACAACAGCGATAACCTCACATTTACCATAGAAGTACCTACAGCAGGAAGCTACTGCCTGACATTCACATCAAAGGGACTTGGCGGAAACAAATACAATGAGATACTTGTAGATAACGAGAACGTCGGCGGATTCGACAGCGTCGGAGACAAGTTCACAGATACAGCACTTCGCCGCGTAATGCTCAAGGCAGGTAAACATACGGTCTCTGTGAAGAAGTCATGGGGGTGGATAACTATGGATAAGCTGACTGTCACCGAGGACGAGGCTATCTCTGCGAACGTCTACAAGGTAGATAAAAAGCTCATAAATCCCAAGGCTGACGATAACGCGAAGGAGCTTTTCAGCTACCTCTGCGATTCATACGGCAAGTACACCCTTGCAGGTCAGGTCTGCAATGACGGTCTGAACGGAGAAGAATTCAAGGCTATATACGAGGCAACAGGAAAGTATCCTGCTATCGTTGGACTTGACATGATGGACTACTGCCCTTCGCGTCAGGCTAAGGGAGCAAGGTCAAATGCGGTCGAAACAGCTATCGACTTCCACAAGCACGGCGGTATCGCAACATTCTGCTGGCACTGGAACGCACCTGATAAGTACATGAAGCCGGGCGACACCGAGCAGGGTACTCCGCGCTGGTGGGGCGGCTTCAACACCTCGAATACCAATTTCGATATTGCCGCTGTTATGGACGGACGCGACCCTGAGGGCAAGGCTCTCATCGATGCTGACATCGCCGAGATAGCAAAGCAGCTCAACCGTATGCGCGACGCAGGAATCCCCGTGCTGTGGAGACCTCTGCACGAGGCATCAGGCGGCTGGTTCTGGTGGGGAGCCAAGGGCTCTGACGCATACAAGAAGCTCTGGTATTATCTCTATGACGAACTCACCAACAAGTATGGCTGCTCCAACCTCATCTGGGTGTGGAACGGACAGGATCCAAACTGGTATCCCGGCGACGAGTACGTTGACGTCATCGGCGAGGATATCTACGCAGGCGAACACAGCTACGGCGCTCAGAACGCGAAGTTCTCGGAGCTGCTCGAATATCCGGATACAAATAAGCTCATTGCCCTGACCGAGAACGGTACTGTTTTCGATATCGACAACATAGTTGCGGCAAATTCGCGCTGGTCGTGGTTTGGAACATGGTGCGGAGACTTCGTAGTCAGAAACGGCAGATACAACGAAGCCTACACCGAAAAAAACGTCATGAGCAAGACCTACAACAGCGAGTATGTTATAACTCTTGACGAGCTGCCGTGGTATAAGAAGTAAGTGCAGCCAAATATCAAGTGGTTACAGAGTATCCGGGTATCTGCACAACTGCCCGGATACCGAAGTAATAAATGGCTGAACATCGGATATCAGCCAAGATAGATTCCTTTTATCCGAAAGCATTTGTAAGGGACAAATCAGAAAAAGAAAGCGTATCGGAAATACTGGTACGCTTCCTTTTTTTTCAGCTTTTTTATGAGACAAAAGGTGTGTTTTTAGGTCCGTTTTATCATTGAGTTTGTTCATGGTTTGTTTTAAAATAAGAGCATAGGGAAACACATTTTCAGAGAGGAGAATGTATATGCAAATCAGGAAAATCAGTTCATTCGCGGCTTCTGCTTTGATAGCTGCAAGCATTGTTCCTGCAGGACTCAGAGTATCGCCGGCAGCTGCGAAGTACGGCACAGGCAAGAACATCGTAGAGCATCTTGACCGCGGCATCTATGCGGTCAAGTCAGGCAGCGGTATGTTCGTCAGCTGGCGCTGGAATGCCGATGACGCAGACAACGCGGAGTTTCGCCTGTACCGTGACGGAAGTCTTGTATACACGAGCAAGGCAGGTACAGGTGCGACGTGCTATCAGGACAATGGCGGAAATGCAAATTCAAAGTACCGTGTTGACACCGTTGTGAACGGTGAGGTGGCAGCATCGGAGGAATGTAAATTCAGGTCCGGTACGAATTATTTCGATATTCCGCTCAGTAAGCCAGGCTCGCAGTATACTCCAAACGATTGCTGTGCGGGAGATGTTGACGGCGACGGTCAGTACGAGATATTCCTCAAGTGGGAGGGCAAGGCACTCGATAACTCGCAGTCGGGCGTGACAGATAACGTCTACATCGACTGTATAACACTCGACGGACGTCGGCTATGGCGCGTGGATATGGGAAAAAATATCCGTGCAGGTCAGCACTACACGCAGATGTGCGTAGCAGATTTCGACTGCGATGGAAAGGCTGAACTCATTACCAAGACAGCCGACGGTACAAAGGACGGCAAGGGCAAGGTCATTGGCGACGGCTCAAAGGACTACCGCAACGGAGGCGGCTATATCCTCTCGGGCAATGAATATATGACGCTGTTCGACGGTCAGACAGGCACTGCTCTTGATACGATAAACTTCCCTGTACCACGCGGAAATGTCGGCTCGTGGGGAGACAACTACGGCAACCGTGTCGACCGCTTCAACAGTGGTATCGCATACCTCGACGGCGTTCATCCGTCAGCGATATACAACCGCGGCTACTACACGCGAATGACAATATCTGCAATAGATGTTGTAGACAAGAAGCTGTCCGTGCGCTGGATATTCGACTCCAACAACAGCGACTCAAAGGCAGCAGCAGGTCAGGGCAACCACAACCTCATGGTAGGAGACGTTGATGCTGACGGTAAACAGGAGATATGCATGGGCGACTGTGTTATCGACGATAACGGCAAGCTCCTGTGGTCGTCAGGCAAGGGACACGGCGACGCGATGCATCTCGGCGACTTCATTCCCGAGCGCGCAGGACTGGAACTCTGGCAGTGTCACGAGCACGGTCCGACTTATGGCGTGACCCTCTTTGACGCTAAGGACGGCAAGGTCATCTTCCACAAGGACGGTGACAAGGACACCGGACGCTGCTGTGCAGACAACGTATTTGCGGGAAATAAAGGCGCGGAATTCTGGGGCGCAAGACCTGCAAAGACGGTCCTTGACCAGAACGGAAACAAAATATCCGGTCTCAGCCTTTCGATGAACTTCCTTATTTACTGGGACGGCGACCTTGAACGTGAGCTGTTCAGCGGAACTACCATTAGCAAGATGACTTCCACAAGTAAGATAGACTACCTCCTCAATGCAGACGGCTGCGACTCTAACAACAGCACAAAGGCTGTTCCCTGCTTGACTGCCGATCTTTTCGGTGACTGGCGCGAGGAGCTTGTAATGCGGACTTCAGATAACAATAAGCTGCGGATATGGTGCACGACCTCTCCCACTGACATCCGCCTGACCACACTCATGCACGATGTTCAGTATCGCGCACAGAACTGCTGTCAGCAGTCCTCCTACAATCAGCCGCCTCATGTCAGCTTTTTCCTCGGAACCGGATATTCTCTACCTGAGCGTCCTGCAGTAACAGTGCTCGGCGGCTCGGAGATAGAAATAAAGCCCTTTGAGATACCCGACGGAAAGCTCGTGAAGTCGCTCAAGGTCTACGATACAGCGTCACAGTACAATTGGGCAATCGAGCAGGGACTTGACGTTGGCAATGAAGTGTTCGGTGACAGGCAGTTCAGATTCACTTCCATCCCCGAGGAACTCAGGGGGGCTGAATGGATAAGAACGGCGTGCGCTTCCAAGAAGTATACCTCCGATGAGGCAGCTTTCACTGCCGCTAAGGATATCACGGTATTCATCGGAGTAGATACCCGCGCCGAATCAAATGCAGGCTGGCTCTCGGACTGGAATAAGACAGAGATGACAATGAACGATGACGGCAATCCGAACATCACATACAATGTCTACCGAAAGGACGCAAAGAGCGGTCAGAAGGTAACTCTCGGAGCTGTCAACATGACGACTGCGGTCAACTATGTAGTCGCTGTTACCGAATACCGTGAGCCTGTTACTTCCACAACAACTGCTGATACTGTTACTACTACCACAGCAACAGTTACCACGACTGCTGAAGGTATCACAACAGCGAGCGATACGACCCAGACGACAACGGAAGCTGTTCTGCAGGCGCTGCTCGGCGATGTCAATCTCGACGGTCATATTTCTATATCCGATGCAGTAGCAATACTCCAGTACATCGCAAACAAAGACAAATTCCCGCTTTCTGCCGAAGCTGCTGATAATGCTGATGTGTATAACCGCGGCGACGGTATAACCGCAGGCGACGCTCTTTTGATACAGAAGCTCGATGCAGGGATCCTTACAGAGCTTCCGGAATCATAACAAACTGTCAGACTGACGGCACGGAGGTATCATTATGAAGGTAAAAAAACTAATTTCGGCTCTTCTGTCGGCATTTGTAATTGCAGGGAACTCCCTCTCATACACCCTTTCGGATACGTATGCCGACTATTCAAGAGTTTCAGTCCACGATCCGTCAATAGTTAAGCTCGAGGAGGGCGGATACTTCATTATCGGCTCGCATTTAGGCGCTGCGAGATCAAACGATATGAAGAACTGGCAGTCTGCTGCCAACTCCCACCTCGGCTCGACACGTACCACATTCTTCAGGAACATCTACACTGACCTTGCTATCCCCGAGAAGTGGTCGAATACCACGAACGGATATAACCTCGCGGGCAATATGTGGGCTCCGGACATAATCTACAATAAGGACATGGGTAAATACTGTATGTACCTCAGCGTGAACGGACAGGTATGGAATTCCTCTATCGTGCTGTGTACATCAGACAAGGTCGAGGGACCGTATACCTATCAGGGGACGATAGTGTATTCGGGCTTCACAAACAATGCCGTAAACAATGTCAGGGACACAGATGTGCCGAAAGTGCTCGGAAACAATCCTAATATCAGCCGCTATCTCAGTAACGGTTCATGGAATGCTTCCTACGGTACCAACGCCATTGATCCGGCTGTATTCTATGACGAGGACGGCAATCTGCGAATGGTATACGGTTCATGGTTCGGTGGCATATATATGCTTGAGCTTGACGAAAAAACAGGTCTGCGCGATTATAACGTGAAATATGAAACGATACCCAACGTCTCTGACGCATACATGGGCAAGAAGGCGGCAGGCGGAAATTATGTCTCGGGAGAAGGTCCGTACATCGAGTATATGAAGGCTCCGAACAGCGACAAGGGCTATTATTACCTGTTTGTGTCATATGGATTCTTCAACTCAAACGGCGGTTACAATATGCGTGTTTTCCGCAGCGAAAAGCCGGACGGTCCGTTCGTTGACCAGAACGGCAACAGTGCGGTCTATCCGTTCGGAGGCGACAACATCCGCGGCAAAACAGGCGAACGCCTCATGAGCAACTACCAGTGGAGCTGCAATCCCAAGCCGTTCAAGGCGCAGGGCCATAACTCCGCCCTCATGGACACGGACGGCAAGCTCTATGTCATATATCACACCAAATTTGACGATAACTGGGGTGCGCACGAAGTCCGCGTCCACCAGCTCATTATGAACGAAGACGGCTGGATAACCGCCGCTCCCTACGAATACTCCGGCGAGACCCTCTCGGAGGACGGACACGCGATGTCGGCAGTTACAGGCGACTACGACTTCATCTTCCACACCATTGACCAGAGATTCGAGAACGAAAAGAGTGCAGATGTCGAAAAGCCGCACACTATCACCCTCAACGCAGACGGTACTGTCACAGGATACGTTACAGGAACTTGGCTGATGAAGGACGGCACGCCGAATATGACTGTCAGCTTTGGCGGAGTTACATACAAGGGGGCTTTTCTTGTGCAGGCGGACGAATCAGCTGCTCAGACCAAGCGTATGACATTCACGGCTACAGGAAACAATACCTGCATATGGGGCAGCAAGCGCTCCGCATACAACACGGCTGAGGACATCGTAAAGCCTGTTGTGATACCGGATGGCAGATACACGCTGAAGAATGTCAACAGCGGACGCTATATCGCAGATAAGAACGGAAACATCGTACAGTCTGAAAAGCAAACGTGGAATATCAAAGGCGTTGGAAATGGCGAATACACCATTTCCGATAAAAACGGAAGGTCTCTCACTGTTGAGAACGCCTCTGCAGAAGATGGTGCAAATGTGCTTCTCGCTGACTATACCGGAGATAAGTCACAGAAGTTCCGGCTGAAGGACAACCACGACGGCTCATATTCCTTCCTGACTCTGTCTTCAAACGGTCTGCGCTGCCTTGACGTATACGAGATAAGCACTGACGACGGCGCAAACATCTGTCAGTGGGAATACTGGAACGGCAGCGGACAACAGTTTATTCTCGAGGAGGAAAAAAAAGTAGAAGGCGATGTCAACGCAGACGGCAGTGTCACAGTTGCTGACCTTGTGCTTATGCAGAAGTATCTGCTCGGAGACAAGTCCGCAGAGCTTGCTGACTGGAAAGCGGGCGACCTGTGCGAAGATGACAGGGTAGATGTGTTCGATTTTTGCATACTCAGACGGCTCATTATCTGAAAGTTATCTGTTTTTGAGATATCTTATTCCCCTGAAATCGCAGTTTCGTTGTGAAGCTGCGATTTTTGTTATTTGCACAGATCGGAGAAAGATCATTAACAAAATAATGTTGAACGCAGCTGCGCTTTGTGTTATAATTAGTGTATAATCAACGAAAAGCGAGGTGGAACATTGTGAAAAAGCGCATCTGCGTGCTTACAGCAATGCCCGAGTGTATTCACGGACAGCGTATTTTTGAAGGTATTTTTACTCAATGCCAAAAATATGGCTGCGACGTCGCTGTATTTGCTACAATGACAAACCTGATGCACAGTGACCGGGTCTATCAAAAAGGTGAGGAGGTCATATATCAGCTGCCGAATTTTGACCTTTTTGACGGAGTTATCATTGACACCGTCACTTTTGGAGGGGGAGCCATTACAGAGGCACTGGACAAGATAAAAGTGAGGCTGCGGAATGATTGTCATGTACCTGTTGTGACGCTGGAACTCCCTATTGATGGGTGCAAGTGTATCGAGAACGATAATGAACCGATACTCCGCGAGATGTGCCGACATCTTACGGTCAAACACGGAAAACGTGATATATGTATCATTACAGGTCCCAAAGGAAATCCTGTCGCCGACTACAGGCTGGGCATATTTTTAGATGAGTTGTCTTTGCTCGGGGTCGCAGTTCACGAGGAGCGGATAATATACGGTGATTTCTGGTACTCATGCGGTGAAAGACTCGCCGATGAGATAGCCGCAGGACGAACAACGCTCGCGGAGGCGTATCTCTGCGCGAGCGACCATATGGCTCTCGGACTTATTGAACGCTTGAAAAAATACGGTTTATCTGTCCCGCACGATACGATAGTCATAGGCTTTGAGGCAACAACAGAGGCTGCGCTGAATGATACTCCGCTGACGTCCTTCGTCCCTAATGATTCGCTGACGGCGGCGAAGGCGGTCGATTACCTTCGCACCATGATTGAACCTAACGCCCGGATTATTCCTTATGAAACTTCCGGAGGAGCATATATCCGTGCGGGAGAGAGCTGTGGCTGCGGCTCTGACCATATCCGCTCGCTTTCGAGATTCCGGGACGCGCTGTACTACACGATGAGGAATTATAACCTCGAAACTCGCGGCAACGATATCGACATTGGTCTTCTCATGGAAAACTACGTTTCTGAAAAATTTACAGGTGTAAAAACACCAAAGGAGTGCCTTTCTCAGATTTGGGGCAGCACATACCTTCTGCAGCCGTTCAGTCATTATTTTCTCTGCCTTGCGGACGACTGGGTTACGAACTACTCTTCCGGCGAGGAGCGTTATCCAAAGAAGATGAATCTAATTGCCGAACATTCGGGAGACGCAGGTCCGACATTCTGCTGTGACGACAGAAGTGTGCTATTCGACACTTCGGATATGCTTCCGCACCTGCTGAACAATGATGAAAAAACGTCTGTATTTTACTTTTCTCCTGTTCATTTTGGTGACAAAACATTCGGATATTCCGTTTTGCAGCGTGAACTGACCGATACTCACAAGCTCAATCTTGTTTATCGGAACTGGCTGCGGCTGGTCAACAATTCGCTCGAGATGATGCGCGCGAAGAATCGGTATATGGTACTGTCGACCCACGATGAGATGACGGGCTTGCTGAATCGACGCGGCTTTTATGAAAGACTGGAAAAGGCGATTACAGCCGGCGGAGTGTCTGAACATGATATCGTGATATTGTCAGTTGACCTTGACGGCTTAAAGAAGATAAATGATACTTATGGTCACACCGAGGGCGATACTGCTATCATTACTGTCGGACGTGCGCTCTGCACAGCTTGCGGAAGTGAGGCTGTATGTGCCCGCTTTGGAGGAGACGAATTTGCTGCCGCAGTCATTGTTCATAAGCAGCAGGCAGCAAGCTGGTTCACTCAGTTTTCGGGCTTGTTCAGCCGATTTATAAGCGACTACAATGCCACTTCGGGGAAGCCGTATCAGATCATGGCGAGCGTCGGTTTCTCCACAGAGACGTGCTCGAAAACGATGAATATTGAAGCGCTGATAAACAAAGCCGATTCTCAGATGTACGCAGATAAGGCTGAACATAAGAAAATCAACCAATAACTCTGAAAAATGTCCGCAAGGGAAGTTCCCCTGATTCGGACATTTTTTTATTTCTCAAAAAAATGGGGCGAAATTGCATTTTTTTGAAACGAAACTGCATTTTATCTTTCTGTTCTGCAATGTATAATAAAATCAGCAATAAACAGAACGGAAAAACCATTATAATTTGGGAGGGATCATCAATGAAAAAAGTATTGTCAATAATGATGTCATCGGCGCTGCTTTTAGGAGCATTTCCGTTAGTTACGATGAGATCAGAAGCAGCTGACAAGCAGTACGAATTTGAAAAAGGCACTATTACTTCAAGCGGTGAGAATAAAGCTGAGATTGCCTCGGTCAAGGGCGCGAGCGGAGGCAAGGCGATCGACCTGAGAGACGGCGGTAACAAAGTCAGCGTGAATGTCGACGCTTCGGAAGCAGGCGCATACAGGATAACTTTCCGTTACAGTCAGCCCTACGACGAGCAGGGCAAGCTCCAGAACGTCATAGTCAACGGAAAGATCGCAGGCGAGATAGTCTGCGAGAAGACCGGTGAGAATGAGTTCAGAACGGTCAGCGTGAATGCCGACCTCAAAAAGGGCAGCAACGACATCACAGTTGAGGCTTCATGGGGATGGACCTATATGGATGCACTCATTATCGAAAAGGGAAGTTTCACGAACTATTCAGGCGGCGGAAAGCTCTCTAATCCCAAGGCTTCCGCACAAACACAGTCCCTTTATAATTTTCTCTGCGACACTTATGGTAAATATGTGATCTCAGGTCAGCAGGAGTCCACATGGATGGGCAGCGATAACTACGAATTTGACATTATCAAGCATGCAAGCGGCAAGTACCCCGCCCTTCGCGGACTTGACTACATGGGCGACGATTTCTCGGGCTGCAACCGGCGTGCTGTTTCTTGGTATCAGCAGGGAGGTATCGTTACTATCTGCTGGCACTGCGGAAGCGATTTCAGTGGCAGTCACACCGAGTCAATGAATACAGATCTTAACTGGGACAAGGCTCTCACGCCGGGCACAAACGAGTACAATAACCTCATCGCAGGCATGGACAAGGGAGCTAAGGCGCTTCAGGAGCTTCAGAAGGCTGGAGTGCCTGTTATATGGCGTCCGTTCCACGAATTCGACGGAAAGTGGTTCTGGTGGGGCAAGGGCGGAGCGGACAACTTCAAGAAGCTCTGGCGTATCATGTATGACCGCTACACCAACTACTGGGGACTCGACAACCTTATCTGGAATCTCGGCTACTGCGGAGATGTAAATGGTGGATGGTATCCGGGCGACGAATACGTTGACATCATCGGCTCGGATACATATGTAAACCATACTAATTCGCTCGTTCAGCAGTACAACAAGACGGCTCAGGTAGCGAAAAAGCCTGTTTGCCTGCATGAGAACGGTCCTATTCCTGACCCCGAAAAAATGAAGGCTGACGGAGCAAAGTGGCTGTGGTTCATGACCTGGCACACCTCCTTCATCGACAGCAATCAGTTCAACACAACTGATTACATCAAGCGAATCTACAATAGCGACTATATGCTCACGCTTGATGAGCTTCCTGATATATACCACTACGGCAATGCTGCGGTCAGCAGTGATGCTCCGGTGTTTGAGATAGCTCCGCCGGAGACACTCAGAGGAGATGTCAACGCAGACGGCAGTGTCACAGTTGCTGACCTCGTGCTTATGCAGAAGTATCTGCTCGGAGACAAGTCCGCAGAGCTTGCTGACTGGGAAGCAGGTGACCTCTGCGCAGACGGCAGGATAGACGTGTTTGATTTCGTTTTTATGAGACAGGAGCTTATTGCAGCAGATGAAACTCAGAAGCAGGTGTATAGCTATGACCCGGCAAAAAAATATGCACATTATCCTGACAGCTACAAGAACAATATTCAGCAGAAGGGTACGGTCGTCAAGGAGAACTACAATGGCATAAACGGTAATAATACGCTGAATGTGTACCTGCCCTACGGGTATGACAAGAACAAGCGGTATAACATTTTCTACTTCATGCATGGTATGTGGGATGACGAGAATTCTCTCTTTTATAAGGACAACGGTGAAATGCAGCAAGTTCTTGACAATATGATACAGAATGGCGACATCGAACCAATGATAGTAGTAACTCCCACATTCAACAAGACTGATCCCGAAAATGTGTGGAAGGAGATTCGCCAAAGCGTTATCCCGTTCGTTGAGGGAAAGTATTCGACCTATGCAAATTCTACGTCAGAGGCTGACCTCAAAGCTTCAAGAATGCACAGAGCTTACGGCGGTTTCTCGATGGGAAGCGTTTCCACATGGGCGACATTTGAAAACTGCGTGGATATAATCGGTTATTTCATGCCTCTCAGCGGCGCTCATCACTGGGGTTCGGGCAATGCGGACCCTGCTGCTTTGGCTCGTGCAATTGACAAGGCGGGACTGAAAAAGAACGAGTACTTCATCATGTCCGCAACAGGAACATCGGATTTCGCAGTCGGCAGCCTCAGTCCGCAGATAGAGGAAATGAAGAAGCTAAGTCAGTTTGAGTATACCTCAGATTTCTCCAAGGGCAACCTATGGTATATCCTCGTAAACGGTGGCGAGCATGACTGGTTCTATGTGCGTCAGTACATCTATAACTGCCTGCCGTTCTTCTTCCACGAAGGATAAGCTATCTCGCAAACGATGACGGCAGCCTTGTTGTAACTCTTGAATTCAACGGGGTCTTCATGAATCTGTGTACGGTTTGCTTTGAGATTAATGAATAAGTATGAAAATAGCCGCGGGTCTCCCTGCGGCTATAATTTTTGTTTTCTCAGGAGCACAAGTGCAAAAAAGTGACACCGTGTTGCACTTGCAATTATCATTGTGTATATGTATAATGAAAGCAGATCTGCTAAACAAGGAGGTGGTGTTCAATGACCGATCCGGAAATACTTTCATTGATGGATAGCTCGCCTCAGCAGGGTCACAGAGCACTGTTCGAGGAATATTACAGCTATGTATATTCAATAGCTGTAAACATACTCAGAGGATACGGCTCCGCTGAGGACGTAGAGGAATGTGTCGTTGATACTTTCGCTTCCGTCATAAACAATCTCAACGGCGAAGCTCTGAAGCCGTTTATCGGGACCGTCACAAGAAACAAGGCCCTCAATATGAGGAGAGCTCTTGCAGGACATCTCGGAAGAAAAATCTCTATTGACAGTGATGAATTCATTGAACTTCCGTCATCTGAACGTCTGGAGCAGAATATTGAGGATTCCGAAAGAACGGCGCTCGTATTGCAGAGAATAAAAGAGCTTGGCGAGCCTGATTCCATTATCATCATACAAAAGTTCTACTATGAACGAAATGCAAAGGAGATAGGCAGACTGATAGGCATGAAACCTGCCGCGGTGCGAATGCGCTGTACAAGAGCGATGAAAAAGCTCAGAAGCCTTCTCGGCGACCTTGATTAAGGAGTGATAATATGAAAAAGAATGATATTTTCAAGCACATAAACGATGAAGATGCAGCAAGGATAGCAGCAGAATATCCTACGGGCGACAAAAAACAGCGCGATCGACTATTCAGAAAAGTAGAAAGCCGTGTCAGCAGCGGCTTCACAGCAGGTGATGAGGTAAGAGGTGTAGATGCATACCGCCCGAGAATAGCAATGAAAATAGCTTCTGCCGCAGCAGCGGTGGCAGTCGTTGCAGGGGCAGGAGGAGTGGGCTATCAGCTGCTCAGCAGCGTAAGCAGACCGACGGGAAGCAGTATCGGTTCAGATATGGTACAGGCTCAGACAGAAGAAGGCTCAGCAGCCGAAGCAGCAACGGCTTCGGGAGCTATCACAAAAGAAGAGCTGCTTGAAAAGATACACAGCAGGAACTATGAAGCGTATGACCGTATCAATATGAAATACCGTGAGACCATGAACGGCGTGTCATTCATGGACGGTGTTATCAAGAGAGACGGTCTGACCGGAAACGAGTCCGAGATGAAGACATGGACGCATACTCCCGAATATTTCAGGGATATGGATGAGGAGACGCTTGCAAGGGACAATACAACTCCTGAGAAGCTTGCAGAATCTTCCACACATAACGAAATGTTCTTTGTAAAGGATATGTTCATTTGTGTGTATGACAATTCAGACGGTGAGAGTCAGGCTCTGTATGAGATCGCAGACCGAAGCACATGGCTTCTCGACCAGCCCACTGCATTCTCAGATACGTATTCCGAGTGCCTTATCAGAGATCGTATCGACCACTTTGATATACAGGAGATCAATGAAAACACCACATTCCTCGGCAGAGACTGCACCGACGTATTTATGACTTATGTCAGCGGTGAGAAAACTGTCAGCGATGCTGCTGTCGGATTACCGATAGTGCCGAGAATGGCACCGGAAGAAGGGTCGGAGACCACATTCGATAAATACTCGGATCAGGAACTCTACCTTACTGTCGACAATGAGACAGGTATTATCCTCAAGGCGAAGCTCATTATCGACGAAGAATACTATGAGGAATTTGAGGTGAATGAGCTTCTGTTTGACGATGACGCTGAGCTCCCCGAGAACGGCGAATACATCAGAAACAGGATCGCCGGATGCGCTCCTGTCAGCGATCCGTCATCATACGACCTGAGCATTATCGACTGACCTGCTGCTGTGGCAGCTCTTGGCGTACCAACATACTCATCGGCGGCGGATAGCGAGACAACACACAGGATAGGTCCCCGAATGATCCGGGGACCTTCTTTTCATATTTATAAACAATTGAAATCATAATACGGCTTCGATATTACGTGCCGAATATAGGAAGCGGTCGATGTACACAATCGCCTTGCTCTCGTCAACGTGATAAAAAAACAGGTAGTTTCCGACAGGGATAAATCGGTATTCATTTCGGGAAATGTGTGGATATATCGGAAACGCAAGCGGTGATGAATCAAGCATTGTTATATTATCCTTGACCTTTTTAAGCAGGCTGCCTGCTGCACCTCTGTTTTTCAGCGTTCCCGCGATGTACAACAGAACGCTGTCAAGGTCCGACTCAAAAGACTTAGTGACCAATATCTTATAGTGCATATTTGCTCTCCAGTCTTGCAAATGCTTCATCAGCGGCAGATACGTTTCCGTCAGCTATATCCTGCTCTGCTTCATTGAGTTTTCTTTCGATGTCAGCCCTGCTGTTGACTATCACGTTCTGAGGTGAAGGAAGCTGTACCGGAAACGGCAGACTCCCGGTGAGGTTGACCTGACAAAGGAGCATATTGACGGCATCTGAAATTGTAAGTCCAAGCATAGCAAGTGTCTGCTCGGCGTTATTCTTGGTTTCTTCGTTTACACGAATGTGGATAGTATCAGTTTTAGCCATAAAGCTCACCTGTCCCTTCGTTGTTGGTTTATATATATTGTATCACATTTGTTATACATTGTCAACACAAATTTGCGGCTTGCCTTAGAAGACATAGTCCGCCGCGGAATTTCAGTTTTTTCAAAAACCACTTGACAACCGCAGAAATACGTGCTATAATGGGTTTAGTTAAATAAGAGAACGTTTGTTCCAATGGCGTTGCCGTATCTTTAGGTTCTTATGCCGTAAGGTGTGCAGGTTCAAGTCCTGTCACCCGCACCAAAAATTTAAGCCGTAGGGTCATCCCCTACGGCTTTATTATTAATCGTTTATCTCAAAGCACACCGTACTCGTATCCTTGAAATCGCCGTTGAACTCCAGCGAGACGTCAAGGCTGCCGTTCTCGTTCTCGTGGTCGTTTACCACGACAGCTACGAAGTTATTGTGACTGTATATTCCATTTGCGACTGACCCGAAATATGAGTTTTTATCAGATCCGGTATTTGCTGCATACATTTTACTTCATCATCGGCTGAAAACCATAGTATCAGATTATCGTCCAAATCGGATGCGCATTCTGTACCTTCTAACTCAAGCTCGGGGATTTTTTCAATGAAAAAATCCTCTGCTTCTTCTGTTATACCGAGTTCCTTCTCAACATCCAGCGTGCCGTATCCATAATGGTAAAAATGCACCTTTATCATTTTGTACCTCACAGTTTACTTCGATTTAGCAGTGAAAGTCCATCGCCTCCGCTACACAGGAATTATAGCACAGCAGGCTGAAAAAGCCAATCATAGTACATCAAAATAAGCACCTGCCGAAGCAGGTGCCTGTGGTGTATTCAGATAATGTGATGAATCAGGATTTATGGGGCCTTATCTGCTATTTCATGCACTATCTCAGACAGCTTCTCCGATCGGAGCATTGGCATATAGTGTCCGCCCTCGACCTCGTAGTATTCCTTGTCGGGAGCCGTGATACTGTCATAGTATTTCTTCGTCACGGAGGTCATAACATCATAGTCCTTATCGCCCATAATAAAACAAACTGGCATCTTGTAATCTGTCCTGTCAAGCACTGAGATAGCGCTCATATTTCCCCACTGACAGCAATCAAGGTACGGGTACTGCGGAAAATCCTCAACCTTTGTGGGAACAGACGCAAAGAACATATTGTAGTAGTCCCCGACAGACCAGTAGGGACAGAAGATCATAGCTGAGATAACGTTCACATCTCCTGCAAACTCAGAATTCGGCTCGGTATACTTTGCATAGAGCTTATCCCATTCGACGGCTGCCTGCCGCTGCTCCTCCGTTGACATAGTGTCAAACACAGCCTGCTCGGTGATAATGCTCTCGGCAATGGCACGGTATTCGGGATCGTCCTCCGTCCACTCAAGAGCCTCGGTTTTCAGTGCCTTCAGTATCTCGATGTTATCGACAGGAAGGCTCATAGCTATAAATCTGTCATACCTTTCGGGGTTATCAAGAACAAGTCTCGCACCGAAGGCGGCTCCCCACGAAATACCCATTACACTTATTTTATCCTTGTCCATATAGTCCAGCAGAAATTTAGTCATTTCCTCGCCGTCACTGTAGAGCTGCTCGTAGGTTATCTGCGTACCCATCTGCTCCTTCGTCCAGCTGTGACCGCAGGCACGCTGGTCCCAGTTGACGACAGTGTAGATGTCGCTCAGCTTTCTCAGTACGGGGTAGTCCTCATAGCTTGTAGGCTGCCCCGGTCCGCCGTGCAGATAGAGCAGCACGGGATTGTCCTTGTCCTGACCGTAGATGTTTATCCACTGCTTTGTGCCGTTTATGTCAACGTACATAGTCTCGTTTATGCCGCCCTTCGGCGTCTTGTTATTGATACGCTGACCGATGAAACGTACGATAAAAAACAGCACGATCAAAACGATAAAAATGATAAGTACCCACTTTAGTATTTTTAATACTGTCTTGAAAAATTTATTCATAGTTTACTCCTAAGGGCTGTATGTAGCGATGTATCGATAACGAGATACTTGAAGGCTGTTCCGATATCACTACTCGGCTCTCAATACGGGAGCTGAGTTTGAACTATATCATGTTTTTATCAGCTGATCACTCTTCCGTTAAATGACTTTATCTCTGCCGTTACCATTCCGCCGCCTTCATCGTTGTTTTCGATGGTGATGCCGCCGCCGAGCTTACGGCTCAGCAGCCAGCATATATAAAGACCGAGACCGAAGTGATTCTTGTCATCCTCGTTTTCATCACGGTAGAACGGCTTCCACGCCTTTCTCATCGCTTCATCGGAGAAGCCGCTTCCGTTATCCGATACAGTCATTCTCAGGTTCTCGCCGTTCAGCACTGCTTTGCATCTCACATAAGAATCTGTGTAATGCATAGCGTTTGAGGCGAGGTTCAGGAATACCTCCATAAGAAGCTCAGGGTCGGTATTTATGACCTTATCCTCATCTCCGTCACTTGTGAAGCTGAATACATCCTCACCGCAGAGAAGAGAACCGCTCTCGCATATCTGTGCGCATATCTGCCCGAAGGTCACTTCCTTCACATCGGGTATGATATCCTCGAGCTTGTGTATGCTGTTCATCTTCTCGGTGTAGTTTTTCAGCCTCTCTATCTGTCCCGACATCTTCGAGAGCATTTCCTCACGCTTTGCAGCCGTGAGGTTTTCACCACATTCCTGCATCAGCTCCATGTAGCCGTTGAGCACAGTGATAGGTGTGCGGAGGTCATGCGAGAATGCTGTGTTGAGACGTTTTCTTTCCTCAAGAGCCTTCCACAGGCTGTAGTTGCTGTCATAGAGATTCCGGCGCATATTCTCAAACGAGCCGCATAGTCTGCCAAGCTCGTTGTCTGTGTCACTCTCCACACTGAAATCAAGGTTATCGTTGAGTATTCTGTCCGAGGCTCTCATCAGCGTATCGACAGGCTGAGCTATCTCCCTTCGGCAGTACAGTCTGACCGTCACCCACAGGCATAACGCCGACCAGAGCGGGATAACGATGATGTTTACATATCGCAGCAGCTGGTATATCCACTCAACAAAAGCTGTCTGTGAAGGTGAGTCGTAGCTGTAGATGACCGATGCACACCAGTCGGTAATGTAGTCGAGCAGCGCCTCCAGTATTATATTCCCTGCAGAGCAAACGATCAGGCAAGGGATAAGATAGCCGATCAGTGCAGCTGCAAGAGTCCTTTTTTTTACTTTATCCATTTGTAGCCCATGCCCCATACTGTCCCGATATGCTGTTCCTGACCGCATTTTGCAAGCTTTGCCCTCAGCCTGCGGATATGCTCCGCAACGACGGAGCTGTCGCCCTCGGCATCGTAGCCCCATATCTTTTCATAGATGCGCTCCTTGTCATAGACCTGCCCCGTGTTTAATGAGAGCAGCTCTATTATGCCGTATTCCTTCTTTGTAAGGTCAAGGACGGTATCCCGTACAGAAACAGTCTTCGCGGTGTAATTGATAACGATATCGCCGTAGAACCTCACATTTGCCGAAGCTGACGTGCGATGGTCACGGCGGATATGTGCGGCGATGCGTGCGCCGAGCTCGTCAAGTGAAAAGGGCTTGATTATATAATCGTCTCCGCCTGCCGCAAAACCGTTTATCTTGTCCTCGTCCTCCACACGGGCGGTAAGGAAAAGTATCGGGCAGGCTATATGCTCCCTGAGCCGTGAGCACACCTCAAAGCCGTCAGCTTGCGGCATATTCACATCAAGAAGTATCAGGTCGGGCTGATTTGATGCAGCCTCTATCGCCTGAATACCGTTGTATGCGGTATATACGCAGTAGCCCTTCATCTCGAGGTAATCCTTGAGCAGGCTCACAACGTCCTTTTCATCATCGGCAACAAGTATCTTGTACACATTATCACTTCCTATAGATCAATTATACTATCATCGGACGGGTATGTCAATCTCATTGCTCGTTTCTGAATACCCTGCGGAAGAGCATAGCAGCAGCGATAAGTACAACGGCAGTTACCGCAAGTACAGGCTTGCTGCCCTTGATATTGCAGCTCATCGACATAAGACAGAACCTGCCGAGCTTGTTCTTCAGAAACAGATCCATGAAGAAGTACATTACCGATACCATATATCCGACTATCACGTTATCTGTCAGAGCCGAGGAGAAAAATCCGAGTGCTCCGAGTGCGGCAGCGCCTGCAAAAGCGCCCGCACACATTCCGAGGGTCACTTCGCAGCTGTTGTATTTCATATACCCGCCGAGCGCAGCGATAAGTATTGCGAGAACGGCAAGTGCGCATAAGACTCTCATTCCGATGACGAGCTGTCTGCTCGTCTTCTTTGAGCGTACCGTATCAAGTATGCCCTCGTTCTGTTCGGGTGAGAACAGCGGGGTCAGAAGTATCAGCCCCATAAGAGGCGGCATTGTTTCGAGCGGGAGCGCTGCCATGCTCCTGTCGAGCTCTGCGAGCCCGAATATCACAGGAGTAATGAGCAGCACTGCAGCCGCTGCAAGATAGTGTATAAGGAAATTATGCTTTACGTCTGAGGAGACCATCCTTGCCAAACAGCCTGATGTCATTGAATCTTCCTCCTCTCTTTGCGTCGTATGCGTATACAGCAAGGGCAATGAGAACTAAAGAGATCACTGTCCAGAATATACGGCTGAAAATGAAATTGTCCTGATTCATAAGGAATGTGCTTCTGTCTACAGGAGAATTGTGACGGCATATCAGATCAAATCTTCCGATCTGTCCGCTGAGCATACGGCTTCCGTTTATTGTTGCTTTGAACCAGATAATGACCTGAACAAATATTGCTGTCGGAGCTGAAAAAACTTCGGTGATGAGTACTCCTGCGGCAGTTGTGAACAGCAGGTTCGGCAGCAGCCAGAAGGTCGGAAGAGTGAACATAACCGTCATATCAAGGCTCTCACCTTTATATTCCACAACAGCCTGCACCAAAGCAATGATCATTTCAAGCACGATCGGTATGAACATTGTAGACACAAGAGCGGCGTATCTTGTTAATACGAGCTTTGCAGACGAGATATCCCTTGTGTAAATCAGCTCATGCATACGGCGCTTTCTGTCATTGGCGGTGAGCCAAGCTGCGACAAATACAGGAAGTATTGCAAGAACGATTCCGTTATAGTCGCAGAACAGTCTTGCAAGTCCGCCTGTAACCTTGTCATCTTCAATGAATGTCTTGTATTCGTCCTCGAGTTCTTCCTCGTTCATAGCAACTTGCGAGAAAAGAGCAGTCAGGGATTCGGGAGCATAATCCGAGCCTCCGCCGAGCATATCGTCGGTATCTGCCATTATCTCAAGGAATCTGTCATACGAGAAGCCATCTGTCATTTTGATATCACCGAAGCCATATTCAGGTTTGTCCGGCATACCGAGGTAATACTTTTCGCCTGAAGCGAGCAGCTCTTCAAACTGCTTGTCATCAGTGCCTGTCATCTCTTTGAGGTAGCCCTCGATTTTCTGCTGATCCTTATCCTTGAGGTGGACTGCCTTATAGTAGCCGAAGGGATAGCAGACATATTTATTGGAGGCGTATTCTCCCATAAGACTGTTCAGTGCGCCGTGCATTATCAGGTCGTGATCCTCGACGATCTTTGTGCCTTCGCCGAGATAAACGCCGCCCTTGCAGTCGCTGTAGTAATTGGTGGCAAAGAAGAGCACTGATATCACGCAGTATATTAGGAAAGCAGCTGAGCGAAGTATCTTTTTGCATTCAAGTCTGAAAAGCATTATTCCTCACCGCCCTTCACATTGCATCCGTTGGAATGGAGACAGTACATATATGCGCCTTCGAGGTCGGGTTCGGTCAGCACTGCGTTCGGAAGATCGGGCTCTGCATCAGATACCAGCCTCACAGTGGTATAATCAGCCTGTGTGACCATTCCGGTCACGATGTACTCCTTCTTGATCTGGGACATATACTGCTTTTCGATATTGGCGGTATAGATATGTCCTCTTGCATTTTCAAGCAGCTCTCTGACAGTGCCTTTCCATAGTATCCTGCCTTCGTCCATTATTGCGATATTCTCGCAGGTGGATTCAACATCTCCGACGATATGAGTGGAGAGAATGACTATCCTGTTCTCTGCGACCTCGCAAAGCAGATTGCGGAAGCGTATGCGTTCCTCGGGATCGAGACCTGCGGTAGGCTCGTCAACGATTATGACCTTCGGATCGTGCAGAAGAGCCTGTGCTATGCCGAGACGGCGCTTCATACCGCCCGATAGCTCCTTGACCTTCTTTCGGCGGTGTTCTGTGAGATTTACTTTTTTGAGCAGCGATTCAACACGCTGTTTCCTTTCCTTTGAAGGTATGCCGGAGAGAGCACCGAGGTAGTCAAGCGCTTCGTCGGTTCTCATATTCGGATACATTGAGAAATCCTGCGGCAGATAACCTGTCATTGAGCGTATCTTCTTTGCCTTTTCTACAGGTATACCGCAGATGATCACCTCGCCGTCCTTTTTTCTGTGGAGTGCGGCAAGCGTTTTCATCAGCGTTGTCTTGCCGGCACCGTTTCTGCCGAGAAGCCCGAACATCCCTTGCTCGATAGTCAGATCGATGTCAAAGAGCGCCTGCTTCTTTCCGTAGAACTTGTTCATGTTTCTGATTATGATATTGTTGCCCATATAAACACCTCATTTTTCGGGTAGTTTTTTACTGTATCTATATCATAAAACTCAAATATCAACTTTTTATCTGATTTAAGGAAACATTTTTTATTCGTTTCCTTCAGACAGTAAAAAAAGTCGGGATCAAAGTGTGCTCCTTTTGGCGGTTTCGCAGGTTGCTGCTTCTGCGGGATAAGAAGAAAGCATTGCAAACTGCATAGCAAAATTTATAGCCGCAGGATAATCACCTGAGGCTATAAAAGACGATATCATACCGAGCAGTTGCGCCTGTGCAAAAGCACCTCAACAAAATCGCGTTCGAGGGATCCGTTTATCTCAGGGACAATAAGTCCGAATCCGCCTTTTGCGGTCATAATACCACCTGCAAATCAAAACTAAAAATCGTGCCAAAAATGTCACTAATTGGACAGCTTTTGCCATTTCAAATCCCGAGTGTCAGTGATATAATAGGAATAAATTCGGATAGGAGGGCAGAAAATGAATAACAGTATCAAACGCGGGATCGCAATAATGTGTGCGGCGGTGTTATGCTGCGGACTTGCAGAAGGCGTCTCACTGAAACCAGCGGACACAGCCATTGTTCGGGCGGCTGAGACCGCACTTTCAACGCGCAACTCCCACATCGATATGAACGGAGTTCGCACTTGGGAATCCGAGCATTTCAGGTTCTACTGGGGCGATTCGGGCAAGGACAGCGCAAGGGTAAGCGAAGCATTTCTCGCTGAAAACGCCGAGCACCTCGAAGCCTGCTGGAAGGTATATATGGACGGGCTTTCGATGAATCCGCCGACAGAATCGGTCAACCCCGCACTGCGCGACGGGAATCACTACAAGGTGAATTTCTACCTGCACAACACGGGACTGAAAACGACCGACGGAGCGGAGATACCCGCGGACTGGGCATATATGGGCTATGACAACCAAGGCTATGCTTTTATGTTCTGCTGTGTTGATGCAATGCAGAACAGTCCGAATCCGTCGTGGGTGCTGCCGCACGAGTTCGGTCACGTCGTGACTGCTCATCAGTACGGCTGGAACGATAACAAGTATGTCCAGTCGTGGTGGGAAGCCATCGCCAACTGGTACCGCGAGCAGTTCCTGTATTCCGACTACTACAAAAAATGGGTAACGGAGCCGTCGGGCGGAACGGACTACTTCGAGACATATATGAAAAATCTCCATTTCACGCCTATCCTCGGGCGCGACAACTACGCGTCGTGGGCGTTCCTGCAATATCTTACGGAGAATCCCGATAACCTTGGCAATTACGGCTCGGATTTCGTGAAAACGCTCATGCAGGAGGGCAGGGCGAACGAATACCCATACGACGAGATAGCGCGTCTCGGCGGTGCAGACATCAAGGACACTCTCGGTCACTACGCAAAGCGGCTGGCCGCTCTTGATTTTGCCCATAACGAGAATTATATGGCACGTCAGGAGCAGCTTCTCCGAGAGCAGCCATGGAGCTGGAATCAGATATTCACTGTTCCCGAATATGCTGAGAACGACTGCTATACAGTCCCGACCGAGCGTGCTCCGCAGCAGTTCGGCGTGAACATCATCCCGCTCATTCCCGAGGATTCAAAGGTCACAGTCAAGCTCGACAGTCTTACGGACGTCAAGGGCGCAGACTGGCGAGCCTGCATCGTCACGGAAACGGCAAACGGTCAGGCACACTATTCCGACCTTTTCAAGGCAGGAGAAACGATGTCGGCAGAGCTGACAAGCTCAGATGTCAGGGCGTACCTCGTTGTAACTGCAACTCCCGATGAAGACACATGGCAGCACAACGGCGTAGCGTGGGCTTACGGCGAGGGCGAATTCGACGAGGACCACGTTTCCTTCCTCTCGAAGACGCGCTATCCCTACGCGTTTGAGATACAGGGAGCGTCAATTCAGCAGAAGTATGACAGCGGAGCTTCGGGACACAGGCACCCCAACGGCGGAGGCTTTGTTGCCGATACAGCAAAGGTGGCTGATACGGTCTATGTTGCCGAAAACGCACAGGTGCTCGGCTATGCTGATGTATCGGGCAATGCAAGGGTACTCGGACACGCAGTCATAGCAGGCACAGCGAAGGTCTCGGGCAATGCGATAGTTGGCGGCAGCGCCTGCGTATGCGGACAGGCAGTCGTCACCGAAAATGCGCGCGTCATCGAAAGCGCGATGGTCACTGACGCATACACGGTCTCGGGAAATGCGACCGTCAGAGGCACGGCTTTCCTCTACGGCAAGGGCACTGCGACAGGTCAGGCGATGCCCGACGGCGACTACTACGACGATTCGGGCAGAACTATAGACAAAGGCTCTGTGTACGGCTGGACTTCCCCCGATTCCTACGTTTCATCGAGACCCTATACAGACGGACAGACGGCGGGACTTGAATTCGACAGCGCTGCACTCGCGGACACTTACACGTCGAACTATGCAGTGCCGATGAATTCGCCCGAGTGGGAGGAAACACGCACCTCCGCAAGCGGGGTGATGACCTTTGACGGCACGTCTCATCTAATTGCGGACAGCTCCTATGCGATGCTCCGCGACGCCGATTATCAGACTGCGGTGCTGCTCCGCGACGAGCAGCCCTGCGTAATATTCCGCTTCGGAAGCAATGAGAAATATATGGAGCTTTCCGCGAATGACGGCGATATAGAGTTCGTCATCACTGATGGCAGCACCACTCAGAAGCTCACGGCAAAAAGCGCCTACAAGACGGGCGAATGGTTCACGCTAAGCACCGTGCTGTCGGGCGACACAGGCAAACTCGTCATCAACGGTCAGACGGCAGTGAGCGGCAGTATCACACTCGACCCCGTGGATATCGTTTCTGCCGACGCAGTATACACCATCGGCGGCACGGCAGCGTCGGGCATTAACGGCTCAATGGACTATTTCAGGGTGAGCTTCAAGGAAGCAGCCGAGCCCGAGTATTACTACACAGCGACCGAGGACATCAAAAACAGTATTCGCGGAGACGTCAACGCCGACGGCGTATTCAGCGCCGCAGACCTCGTACTCATGCAGGAATGGCTGCTTTCAAAGCCTGACGCAAGGCTTGCAGACTGGAAGGCAGGCGACCTCTGCGCAGACGGCAGGCTCGATACGTTCGACCTCGCAGCTATGAGGCAGGAGCTTATCGGAAAATAAAGCATAAAAACCGTTCGGGAGAAACAGCCTTCCCGAACGGTTTGCCTTTATTTTTGTTTGCGGTACTGAGTGGGAGTCATGCCCGTTTCCTTTTTGAACACGCGCATAAAATTGTAGTAGTCATACCCGCATTTTTCGGCTATATCAGGCAGCGCCGCAGTCGTTGTGACGAGCAGCCGCTTAGCGCAGCTGAGGCGGCTTTTCTGCAGGTCCTGCATAAAGCTGACATTGAACACCTTCACGTACAGCTTGTGGAAATACGACTTGCTGATATTCAGCCTTTCGCTGCACATCTCACCGTTCCAGTCTGTCTCGGGGTGCAGGAATATCTCCCGCCTGAGCTCGAACAGTGCTGAATAGTGTATATGCTCCGAGAGCTGATTATTCATAGCGTTAGTGAGCTTCTCGATCTCATCCCTTATCATATCCGCAGCCTCATCGGCACTCAGGACAGTCTCGGCAGGGAGTATCTTTGTACTCGTCCTCGCATAGACCATATACTTTTCTTCCGAGGATATAAGGCTGCGCCAGACGCTCTCCTCGGTCTTTTTCAGATACGCCGCCGACTGCTTCTCGGGAGAGTGTCCGAAGCCGATAAGCACAAAGCCAGTTTCGCCATATTTGAAGAGCTTTTCGCGGCTGCCGCAGGACTTTGCGAGTATATCCGCGAATGCTGCGAGGTACTTGTCGCTCTCGACATAGCCGCTGTCATTTTCGATGTGCCGAAGTCCTTCTGCCGCGACCGAGATAACATAAGTCTGACAGCCGTCCGCCTTTGCAGCTTCCTGTATCTCAGCCCACATTTCCTTGCAGCTCTCGAAAATGTACAGACCCGTCAGCTCGTCTCTTGATTCTGACAGCTTCTGACGGTAGAGCAGGCGTTTCAGCTCATTCTGCGTACACAGGAATTTCAGCGCGTTGTTGACCTCGCGGCAGTAGCGAATGTAGTGGAGATTGAAGTCGTCGGTGCTGTCGGTGACCTCAAACGCAATATAGCCGTAGCACTGATCCTGAAAATGAACAGGAAGAATAAACGTAGAGGTCAGCTCGTCCTTGTCAAGAGAGGAGGGGAGTATTTGTTCGAGCGGAAATGTCAGCCTGCTGCCCTCAGAGCCGATGAGCTGCATATTGTCGGAGTAGCCCTCCGTGCGGTATCTCCTTCCGTTTTCGGTCTGACAGGGGATGTCCCAGTCAGAGCAAAGGCACAGGAACAAGCGCTCTTTGCCAAAATTCTTCCTGTCCATAAACTTATACTGCAATTCAAACATTTTCAGCACGAGCTCATTCAGCGTTTCAGCCTCATACAGCACCGCCGAAACAGTGCAGTCGAGAATACCCTCATCAGCCATTATCTCGTCATACAACCTGAAAATATCGTTCTCATTATCGGAATTACAGCCGCAGCTCTCACGGCGGATAAGCAAGCCTTTTTCAGTCTTTGTCGGAGCAGCTTTTACGCCTGTGACGGCTTCGTACAGCCTGCAAACCGCATTCCTTCCGAGTGTTTCCTGCGAGGGCTGAAAGGTCGTGACGGCGGGAGCGTGTATGCGCGCCTCCGTGAATCCGTCATAGCCCGTTACGCGGATATTTTCGGGGACGTGGATATTCCTCTCGGCAAGGGCGTCGCACAGAGCGACTGCCATATCGTCGTTTGCACAGACAACAGCGTCGGGCATTGACCTTTTCCCGTCGGCTATCTCGTCAGCGAGCTTCTTAGCCGACAATATCCAGAAGTCGCCGCAGATGATATCGTCATCGCTGAACGATATACCCGTCGACTTCATCGCATCGGCAAAGCCTTCCGCTCTTCTTTGCGCGACCTCGGAGTTTTCGGGACCCGTAAGGCAGAGCAGTCTCTTACAGCCGTGCCCGTAGATAAGGTGGAGAGTGATCTCCGACATCTCTGCCCTGTCATCATACCAGACAGGTATGCCGTTGCCGTCCTCAACTCCTATACGAACAACAGGCTTGCCGAAATTCTCTTTCAGGAAGCTGTCGATGTATTCGTAGAAGTAGTCCGAAGCGAACGTATACGGAGCATAGACAATGCCGTCAAGCTGTGACGAACGGACGGCGTAAAACAGGTTTTTCTCGCCCGAGCGTATCTTTTCGTTATAGCTCTCTTCATTGAGCGTGAAGATGTAGGTGCTGTAGCCGAGCTGCTTTGCCTGTTCGATTATGCCGTCAAGCAAACGCTTGTTGGTTTTCTTGTAGATCCTGCCCATGATTATGCCGATGTGCTTTTTGCGTTCCATACTATCCACCTCGCTTTTAATCAGTATACCATACGATGACTAAAAATGCAAGGTTTTATCATATTTTCACAGAAACAGGCAGTAAAAATGCCGCAGCATAAGCGCTTGCGGCATTTCTGATCTGTCCCGTTTTTGTTAATAGGTGTTATAAATTCTCTCAGTGCAGATGAGAGCCTTCATCACAGCAAGAGCTCCTTCCTCATCATTACGAGGTCGAAGGTATCGAGCCTGCCGTCCGTGCAGAGGTCGCCTGCCTGCCAGTCGGCAAGCTCTGTATCAGGTACAGCAAGCAGCCACTTCTGCAAGAGCACAAGGTCAGCGACGTTAAACTCTCCGTCGGCGTTGACGTCACCGCGCACGGTCAGCTCGCCCGCATTTGAAGCGATAACGATGTAATTCATACAGCCTGTAGACTGTCCATTCGCTCCGAGAGTAAACTTTTCGCCTGCTTTGAGACTGACTGAATAGAGCTCGAACGTGACATCGTTTGTGGTGTTTACTGTATACGCAGTTTTGGTTGCTCCGCTGAGCCAGTCGGGTTCTTTTTCCACACGGCTGTCAAGTCCGACATAGAGCGTTATATCCTCCGCAGCAGTAAGCTCAGCTTGTGTCTTCGAGGAAGCCTTTGCATCACAGGGAGTGAGTATTATCTCCGCGCCTTTCAGCTTCGCGGGAAGCTCCGAGACTGCACATCTGTCGGCAGTTCTGTCGCCGAAAACTGTGTCGCCGACTTCAAGCGAATCATCTGCCGCCCAGCCGCTGTAGTACGCGGTATCAATGATATCAACGCTCACAAGTCTGCCGCTTATCGGGTCATAGGTCATAGGTGTGCCATTGAACTCTACGGGGTCGCCTGCAAGTTCATTGAGGTACATTTCGAGGTTGGTGTAATCGTCCGCAGACAGCGAAACGATAGCGCCGTCCTTCGCATCATTCGCGTTCAGACCGTGCTCGTTCTCCCATACATCCGACATACCGTCGCCGTCGGTATCGGTCGGAGCAGCACCACCCTTGAAATTCTTGGCGGACGGGTATCCGCCGACGTCATTCTGACTGTCGATAATGCCTTTCAGTCCGTCACGGCTGCCTGTGTAGGTATATTTGCCGTTTTTGACCTCGTCGATGTAGCGCGAGTCGATGTAGTCCCACTGCGGATAGTTCGCACCAGCGCCCGCAATTACCGATCTATAGGCGTTCTCGGCAGTCTCGGTATTGACGTAGGACTCAAAGAAAGGCTTGTCGCTCTTAACGTCATTATTGGTGGAGTTCTTGCCGCCCGACTTCGCCTTGCCGCTCGACCATTCGTCAACGTCTGCACCGACAAGAACGCTTCCGTTCTGTGCAGCCTTGACATTTCCCGAAGAATAGAGCTTCTGCATATCGCCCGTGTTGAGCTCGTTGCCATCCACAGAAACAAGGTGCAGCGAGGTGTTCGACACCGCGCCAGCCTTATAGTAATTGTTCACGAACTGCACGCGCCTTGCGCCGCCGTCGGTAGTCCTGTCGCGCCAGTTGTACACGACGTTGTTGCGGATATCGAGCTGACCGCCGTAGGTCACGCCGTCCTGCTCCATAGCGCCCGCGAGCGACCAGTTGCGTCCCGTATTATCTATCAGCAGATTATGGTGGAACGAGCCTGTGAATCCGCCTATCGAAGCCGCAAAAGCGTGGCGCTCAACGTTCGAGCGGTCGTTTGCGTCATAGTGGACGGAGTTGTTCAGCGACTCGCCGATTATATTCCACTGGAAGGTCAGATTTGCTGCGCTTCGAGAGCTGAAGCCCTCGTCGGTCGCCCACGAAATGGAGCAGTGGTCGACTATGCAGTTGTCGCAGCTGCTCATGCCCATACCGCCCATAGATTTGCCCGAAACATCGCCGACACGGGTACGTATGTCGCGGATAATGACGTCGCTCGAGCCCATTGCTCCGAAGGTGTAGTTTATCAGCGTGATACCGTCGCCGGGAGCAGTCTGTCCTGCGACGTACACATCTCCGCCGTCCTCGGGAATGCAGAGCACACTTTCAAGCGGGATAACTCCGCCAACATCGAATACGACCGTTCTTGCGCCCTTGAGCGTTTCAAGTCCGTATCTGAGCGAGCCCTCGCCGCTGTCTTTCAGATTCGTGACATGGTAGACGTAGCCGCCGCGACCGCCGCGTGCAAAGCGTCCGTAGCCCTCGGCAGTAGGGAAGGAAAGGCGGTTGAGCTGGAATGAGTACACTGCGCCCTTGACCGTGCCATTTGCATTGACCTCATCGACACGCCAGTAATAGGTCGGTATAGACGAATATGTATCATCGAGAGCATATTTCGTACCGCTCTGATTGCCCTTGAACTCGGGGGAACTGCGGTCGGCTGCGAACACCGCGTCATAGCTTGTGCCTATGTAAACATCGTGGGACTGAGCGCTCTTTCCTGCTGTCCACGACAGACCGTCAGCGCGGTCAAGGTGACTTTCCATATCGGCAGGAGACATCTTCGACACGCCGTTCACAGGGTCGCTGCCGTCGAGCTCGAAGCCGTTGAGCCACGCCACATTCTGCTTGCCTCCGCCCTCGGGAGTGATAAGGATAGTCACGCTGCTGCCCGACCATGTCACGTAGGAGATACCCGCGTCGTTCTCATCAGTGACATTCGTGGGACAGTTCACACCTGTCAGCACTTTTTTGCCGTTCACGGAAATGCTGAGCTTGCTGTTGGTGTAGCCGTCAGTGTTGCAGTGCCACATCTGCAGGGAATGCTCGCCGCCCGAAAGCCCCGATATTTCGAGCTTGAGAACACCGCCGTTGTCGCCGTCCTTTATCTTTGCGCCGTCCATAGTAAGGCGAGGGTATACGCCGCTCTGGAGCTGCAATTTCTTATTGTTCGCACCCGTGACATTCCCGCCGACGCTTCCGCCGTTGGATAGCCTGAACTTCACACTGCCGACCGAGTATTCAGCCGAAGCCCCCTCGACAAGCAGCCAGTTATCGGCATTTTTCGAGTATGAAGCCTTGCGTCCGTCGTTCTTGTTTATGTCCACGCGGATACGCGAGGGCGTACCTGATGAAGCGGCTTTGGCTGTAATAACGCTTGAAATCACGTTATATTGCGGAATACCTATACCGCTCAGTGCTATTACAGCAGTGGCAAATGCTGCGAGTTTTCTGCGTTTCATAGCGAACTCCCCCTTCGGTAATAGTGACCGTATCATTCTGTAACAAATATATCACACATTTGCGCTCCTATCAATAGCATATCGTACTCAATACGTTGCATTTTTAGCACAGCGCCGAGCGGACATTATGCAACCGACATCAAAACAGCCGCAAGGAGTATTCCCTGCGGCTATTCTCATATCTATTCATTTAGTCCGCAGCCTGTTGGCAGGCTCACCGACATTCCTGCTTTATATGGTCTTTACTGCTTTGGTAGGAGCCTCTTTTGACTTCGGAGATATCTTATTATCAAGGTGCATTTCCTTTGCCATTTCCTTTGTTGCGTTTCTTGAACGCTGCATTTCAGCTTCTTCTGCCCTGTTTTTCAAATATTTCGCGGTAAGCTGTCTTCCGCCGTCTTTGACCGCGAGAGAACGTAATTCATCATCGGGAAGCTTGGACATTTCCTTGAATGCATTTGTTTCAGCTATTTTAAAGGTGCCTGTTAATATGGCATCCGAGCTCAGTGTCTCTTCGAGGGAAAAATGCTTTTTCTGATCCTTGTTTGCTTTTTCAATACCTGTGAGGTATATATTACTTGCAGCTAATTCTCTGAGTTCTTCACCTGATGCGTTTTCCATTTTCTTCTGTACATCGTTGACCTTTGCGTGAATACGGTCTGTACGCGCTTTATTAATGACCGCAAGATTCTCTTTGCAGGACTCAAGAGTTGGGCTGCTTTTCTGTCTGGAAAGATTATCCGACAATTTCGCGATTTTCCCGATCATCTTTTCTGTTTTGCTTACAATATTCCTTGCAGTCCCTATATGTTCCTCAATGGACTCAGCCAACGTTCCCAGCGGCTGTGAGCTGTAGTATTCAGGTATATCGCTGAGCAGAGAATCCGATGCTTCTGCCATGGAGTGCAGATGCTTCGACATATCGCAGTGTTCATAGACATACGACGAAGCTATTTTAGTGAGAGCCTCATCGTTATCAGTCCATAGCTCGGCACCTTTGATCTCACCTTTTTTTAGCTTCTCCTTTGTTTTTTCAATGTCGTCGTTGACCATCTTGGCATATTTCGCACGATTTCGTCCATACGCCTTTGAAAACTCATTAAAGGTATTGAGCTTTTCTTCCTTCACATCGCCGCTTATACGCTCATCCGAATTTCTCGTATACATTTCCAGTGACCATTTCTCGAATGCATCATCAATGTCAGAATTCGGATGCATGAGACCGTTTTGGTCTTTTATAACAGTGGAACAAGCCAGATCCATGATCTTGTCCCATTCACCTTTTTTCTCAAGTTCGACAAAAATATCATAATATTTTTTCATGCCTTCATTCTCAATTACATTTTCATCTTTCGGCATAATAGTTACCTCCTTAATAATATCGGGCAAGTCATTCGCATCTATTAATAATACCTCTTCCATCACAGACAGAGTGCAAAAAAATGGAATTGGTGCGGATTTTGAACGGAAATGATACTTTATATATCCTTCCGATCGGACAGCTTTTGCCTTTTCAAAGCTATATAAAGCAAATTTTTGGTTATTGAGCAGATATTGATTAATTCACAGAAAACCTATTGACATTATAAGAATAATGTGGTATAGTATATTCATAGCGATTCAGTATGTATTAACGGAGGTGCTTATTATGCAGGATTGTATGTGTGAAATGAATATGTGTCTGATAAGCCGCTCTGTGCCTGCTGAATGACAGGTTTTTCTTCCTGTGGAACATCAGTGTGCAGCGGAGACGGCTATGTCTCTATTTTTTATGCCCGCAGGGAGGAGTAATACTATGAAAAAAATTGAAGTAATATCGCTCGACAGGGTAGGTCTTGTCGGCGAGATATCAAAGGTACTGAGCCGCGTGGGCGGCAACATCGTATCACATACGGCTAATGTGACCTCTGACGGTACGGCTGCGATATCTTATTTCAGCGCAGATGTGGAGCTCGGAAGAGACGCCGATACCGAGGTTCTTTCGCGGCGGCTCCGCAGGATAAGAAACGTCAGGCAGGTAAGGATATCGGATATTTGAGGTGATTGATATGAGTGAATATTATTACAGCGGAAAATTCGGCATAGAGCGCGAAACACTGAGGATAGACAGCCGCGGAAGGCTTGCTCAGACCGCTCACCCATTCGGTCATGACGAGCATATCACCCGTGACTTCTGCGAGAATCAGATCGAGCTTGTAACTCCTGTTGCGGGAAGCATAGACGAGGCTCTCGGCTATCTTAAAGTGCTCGATGACATTACAAGGAAAAAGCTCGCGGAGAACGACGAGAGCATATGGCTCTACAGCAATCCTCCCCACTTTGACAGAGAGGACGATATCCCCATTGCCGACTTCACGGGCGACCACTCCTCAAAGCGTGCATACCGTGAAGTGCTCAAGCAGAAATACGGCAAAAAGCTTATGCTTTTCTCGGGGATACATTTCAACTTTTCGTTCGCCGAGGAGTACCTGCGCGAGCTCAATACCGACGGCGAGGACTTCCGCACATTCAAGGATGAGCTCTACCTCCGCCTGTATAAGCAGCTTATGGCAAACAGCTATCTGCTTGTGCTTCTTACGGCGTCAAGTCCATATTATGACGCTTCACTTGATAAGGACGGGAAAAGCGGTATAATTATGAGCGAGTATGCCTCGCTCCGAAACAGCAGGCGCGGCTACTGGAACAGGTTCCTGCCCATTCTCGACCACAGGAGCCTGAAGACGTTCACGGGCAGTATCAAGAAGCACATCGTTACGGGCTCGCTTTATTCAGCGAGCGAGCTGTATCTGCCGATACGCCTGAAGCCTAAGGGCATCAATACGCTCGAAAACCTTGCGGCAAACGGCGTTGACCACATCGAGCTGAGAATGTTTGACCTGAATCCCTCCGCACCTCTCGGCATTGACGGCAGAGACCTTGAATTCGCGCATCTGCTGATACTCTATCTGCTTTCACAGCCTGATATCGACTTCACTCCCGAATTGCAGGAGAAGGCAGTCAGCGACCACAAGAATGCGGCACTTCTCAGCCCCGATGCAGAACTGTTAGAACGCGCCGAAAGCGTGCTTGAGGAAATGGAAGAGCATTTCGGCGAAAATAAAAAGGCACTCGAAATAATCGGCTTTGAGAAAGAAAAGATAAACGGGAGAAAGGTCTGTAATTGCTCTGACAGCACTAAACTCCATAAGTAAGGCGGTGATATGATGTGCGAGCTTCTCGGCTTCACCTCGGCAAGAAATACTGATATATCACACTATCTGCGGACATTCTTTTCCCACAGCGACAAGAATCCTCATGGCTGGGGAATGATGTACGAAGCTGACAGGCGTGAGATACTGAAAGAGGCTGTCAGCGCTGAGGACAGTACGTTTTTGTCTGATGTCATTGACTATATGCCGCCGCAGAAAACGGCTCTCGCACACATAAGATTCGCCACCGTCGGCACTATCAGCGAGTGCAACTGCCACCCCTTCACAGGTACGGACATATCGGGCAGGGAGTGGACTCTTATCCACAACGGCACCATCTTCAACGGCAGGCACAACCACCGCTATTCAGCCGTACAATCGGGGGATACCGACTCCGAGCGCTTTTTTCTGTCGCTTCTTGACAATATGAATGAACACCTTTCAAGGGCGGATCTCTGCGAGCGTGAGCGCTTCGAGATAGTGAACAGATTCATCGTTGAAAATGCTCCGCGGAACAAGCTCAACCTGATGATATACGACGGGGAGCTCCTCTATGTCCATAAGAATCTGAAAAATACCCTCTGCTTCAAAAGGCTTGAGGACGGCATTATTTTTGCAACAAAGCCGCTCGATGACGGAGTGTGGATACCGTTCCCGATGGCACAGGTGATCGCCTACAAGCACGGTCGGGAGGTCCACCGCGGCGACCGTCACAAGGGCACATTTGTGCCGTCACTCGAATATATAAACGCTATGGACGCTATGTACATCTGAGGAGAACGATATGAGCGCAAACGAACTGAAACAGGCTGTCCTGCTCGAAAACGAAGCCGCATTTTCACTCAAAGGCGATGACTACCTGCTCTACGGCTGGGAGCAGTGCGACGGCTATGTGCTCAGCCTTGAATGTGAGGGCGAGCTTGTTTGGCAGTCCGCACCGCGTGCTAAAGGACGGTGCATAGAGGAATTCCTGACGTGCTATGCTCAGATGATATGAAACAGCACCTGCCGAGGCAGGTGCTGTTTTTTTGTAAATGCGGTATATCAGCAGGGATATGTCAGTTTCAGATACTCGATGAGCATTTCGGGAATGTACTGATAGTGATGGGATTCGTACAGCTTATAGGTAAGCTCTGCGCCGTGGGACTCGAGCCTTTCCTTCAGCTTTGCCACACCCTCAAGCGTCGTATCGTCGCCTTCGCGGTAATGGTCGGCATAATCGGGGTCCTCCAGCGAGCCTGCACAGAGGAACACGGTCTTGTCGAGCTTTTCGTTTCTGTCGAAATAGTTGTAATCATTCATCACATCGTCATTGCTGATGCCTTCATACTGGTTGTAATGATACAATCCCCATAGTGCGGGGCTGCCGATGATATAGTGAGCGAAGGGCTGATTATCGAATTTATCGGAATTGAACAGCGCGTAGTGTGTGAACACGCCGCCGTCCGAATGACCGTAGAGCGTGGAATCTCCGCAGTCGATGTTGTAATTCTCGCAGAGATAAGGCATGAGGTTGTCGGTGATAAAATCCAGCAGCTCGCTACGGTTAATAACAAGATCCTCATAGCGCAGTCCCTGATCCGGGTCGGTGATATCATAGCTGTAATACAGGCTGACGAGGATAACAGGTGCAGCCTCGCCGTTCTCCATACACTTCCTGAGCTCGGGACAGTTGCCGAAACGCCATATACCGTCGGTCAGGAAGAAGACGGGGTAGGTCTTGTCCCTGTCGTAATCGGGCGGGAGCGTCACATGGACTGTGAAGTTCTTGCCCATTTCTTCATCGTAGATGTTTATCTCGTCTACCGAATCCTTTATCGCTTCAACGGCGGCACGGTCGTATTCCCAGTCGCTTCTGTAGTTGTGGAAGGCGCTCCAGATGCTTTTTGATTCATCGGTGACATCAACGCTTCCTTCGGGAAGGGTCTCATAGTCGCCGCTTTTCAGGGCGTCGTATATGACCTGCGCAAACGTGACCTCCACCTCGACCTCTTCGTCGGGATAGCCCCATTCAATGCTTCTCTCGCGGATGAATTCAAGGTAGTCCTCAAATGAAGAAAATGAGTATTTTTTCTCTTCAGGCTCACCGTTTTCGTCGTGGTCCGTCGCAGTGAACCAGTATGAACCGCCGTCCTCAAAATAATCCTCGGTAGGGATAACATACGGGTAAACGAATCCGTCCACAAGAATGACGGACGGGAAAACGTCCCCGTCTCCCGATTCTTCCCTCTTTTGGAGCCTGCGCAGCTCGTGCTCGTATTCCTCGTCGGTGAACATATCGCGGTTCTGCTCTAAATAATTGCGGGTCACCTCAACATCGCCCGCCATGAACTCTATGCTGACCTTGTGCTCGGCATTCGGGTCGGCGTTGGGCTTTTCAAGCTCGTCCAGCAGGGTGAGCCCGTGCTTTTTCGTCCATTGGAGCTCCATGTCCGTCATCTTGTTCGTGAGCTTTGTGGGAGTCGCCTCATGCGGCTGTGTCGGCTCGGTGGTCTCCGTAACGGGAGCACTTTCCGTCTGCGAGGAGCTCTCGGATTTGCCGCCGCAGGCAGTGATTGATAGGGCCATTGCAAGGACTAAAAGAAGTGTGACTGTTTTTTTCATTGGTATAGCCTTTCTGTTACAAAAATCTCGCTCGGGGACGCGCCCCTGCACTATTGCATTATAGCACAGGGGAGGGAAAAAGTCAATCAGTGGTAAAAATGACCCTATCCGAACCGCGGGGTTCGGATAGGGTCTGATTTTTCAGTGCTTATCCCGCTCGGCTCCTCTTGCGATATGTGTCTCCAGATCAGCCAAGCGTGTTGGAATTGGGAAATGGCTTTCCTTGTCGGTAAGCCTCATAGCAAGAGCGCAGGCGGTGTCAAGAGATACGTAATTTCCGATTGATATGAATATCGGCTTGACGTCCCTGTGCGTCCTCAGAGCTCTGCCGTAGACCTCGCCGTCTATGACGATATCCGTATAGCTGCCCGAAGCGTTATCGGGCTCGGTGTAATCGGTCTTTTTATCGACGCGGAAATAGGTCTTGGCTATACCGATAGTCGGCTTGTTCAGATAGAACGAGGCGTGCGTGGCGATACCCATATGGCGCGGGTGAAGATAGCCGTTGCCGTCAAATATGTAAATATCGGGACTTGATTCAAGAAGCTCCGCCGTTTTCAGTATGAGCGGCAGCTCTCGGAACGCAAGGAATCCCGGCATATACGGGACTTCTATCCTGCCGCTGTATTGCCGCTTTTCGACGACTTCGTGCGTATCAGAGTCGATGACAACGATACAGCAGACCGCATACTCTTCATCGCCCTTATTCCAATAGGCAAGGTCAACGCCTGCGATAAGCTTCACGCTGTCTATATCGAATTTGTCGGTTTGTTCTATTCTGTCACGCAGCTCGTTCTGCTGCCGCAGGAATTCCTCCTGCATTGCTTTTGTATCCATCTGTAAACCTCTCAAATATTGTCCGTACTGATGTGCGGCTTATTTTTCGCCGAGAAGGAAGGACGATGCTCCCACAAGGTCGGCGACGGTATATCCGCTTCGTTCGATAGCGCTTTTCCTTATCAGTACAAGGTCAAACGTATCCACAACTCCGTCGGAGTCGGCGTCCCAGTTCTTATACGGTGAGACATAGCCGTAGAATGCAAGCTCGTTCATATCGCCGCCTTCCTTCACTATCTTCAGGCAGTCGGTGGGAAGGGAATCGTTTGTCAGTGTAACGGAACGGCTCATATAGCTGTCGAGCGCATTGCTCCACAGGAGCTTGTCCGTATATGCGTCAAATACTGAGATACCGCCTGTGCCGTAGGTGTCATACACGGCAAATCCGCTGAACACGCAGGGCTTTTCAAAGAAGGCGTAGAGTGTTACCGCCGACCCGCTCACATTGGTTTCAGGAGCTTTTGCTGTGTCCGCGTATATCGGGTCGGGCATCGAATCGGGCTCGTCGAACATACGGTATGCTCTGCCGAGGGCGGCGTCCTTCGGAGCTGAGCCAAGGTCGCAGACCTCTCCCGACTTGTCCTGCGAGAGGCTTATCTCCGTCGGTGTGAGTTTTGAGTATCTGCTGTCGATCATTACCTTCGGCTTGTCGGAGAAGGTAACGTATACGGGAGTATTTGTCAGCTTTACGGTGACCTTTCCGTCCCTGACCTGAAGCTCCTCTGTCCTTCCCTCTGCAAGCCCCATTTCGGGAGCGGTCAGATATGCGTATTTTTTACCCTCGGCTGAGAGCGTTTGATTGCCCTCATCAGCCGTGGTGTAGGCGCATTTTATGATGTCTCCTCTGCTTCCGAAGCTGTATACAAAGCAGTCCTGAGCCTGTTCAAGACCTGTGAAGCCCGCATTTTTCAGGGTTTCCGTCATACACGAGAGATAGTACCACGCAAGCTTTTTGCTCCACTTGCCCTTCTGCGTAACGAGTCCCGAATTGTAGTATACTCCCTCGCCCTCGTCGCGGAGCTGGAATTTCGTGATGTAATTCACGGACGGAGAGGCTAAAGCACGGAGGTACGTCCTTGCGACACGCTGTGCGTATTTCAGCTGATACTGCTCGTTGTCGTGATCATCAACGCCTTCCTCCTCGCAGTCCGACATCGGGACCTCAAATTCGGATATCCACAGCTCGGTGCCGGGGGCATTGTCGGCTATCCATTTATCAAGCGCTGCGATGGTATCGGCATAGCTGCCGTTTTCGATATCGTCGCTGTCGGGACCGATATGCACATTGATGATATCAACTGCAAATTTCCCGTCGCTGCGGTTGTAGTCGAACCAGAGCTTCATCTCGTCGAGGTATTGAAGCATCGTAGAATACCCGACAAGTCCGCCCATTGCAAGCTTGAAATCGGGGTCGGCAGTGTGTACTCCCGCATTCGGGATAGTGCCCTCGTGACCGTCGTAGTCCGCCGAGCACATTGCCGCCAGCTCATACGGCGTGAAATAATTAGCCTTGCCTGCCCAGCTCTTGTTCGGCTCGTTGGAGTTTTCAAGCGCAGTCAGGTATCCGAGACCTGTTCTGATCTCCTGAGCGTCGGTTATATTTATGGTTTTGAGGTCGATGTCCTTATTGCTTCCGTAGCGTGCGGCTACCTGATACATAGCCTGTGCGTGTATGGCATAGCTCTTTGGGTCAAGTGTATCCGCTCCGCTCGGGACGGGTATCTCGTTCGCCTTTGTTCCGCCCGAGATAGCCGTGCTTCCGCCCTGAAAGCAGGGGATTATATTTATCCCGCGGTCGTGGAGCGTGGAGTAGTAGCTGTCCATATCTCCCCACGAGCCCTGCGTGAATCTCACCTTGCAGTCGGTGTCGAGGAGCCAGCTCAGATTATGGTATTCGCGTATAGTTCCCGCCGACATCATCGCCGACATCGGGTCATCAATAAAGGCGTTGAAGCCCACACGCTTTCCTGCTGATATGCCGCTGTCGGAGCTGCCGTTATTCTTCGGTACGGGAGCAGTCTCTGCCCTCTGCTCTGCGGTGAGCTCCGAGGACTTGTAGCCGTATATCGCAAGCTCGCTTACGCCGCTGTCGCAGTAGTCGGAGCTGAAATGAAGATACCGTGTAGCCTCGGGGGCGTCGAAGCGGACGGCTCTCCACGAGTTGTAGGTATCCATATTCACCTCGGCGATATTATGCCAGCTGAACGGCTTGCCGTCCGAGACAGTCCATGTCGGGGTGCCGTTGGTATCGAGGAATGCAATGGCTGTTATGACATAATTTGCTCCCAAGTCCATATAAAACGAAGCGGGTCCGTACTCCATCTGCTGGTTGGGAGTCCAGTTATCGCGCGAGGTCTTTTCCCACACCTCTGCTGACACCTTCATATTGTCGGGAGATGCGGGGACCTTGTCCTGATCGTCGAACAGGTAGGAGACATCACGCAGATAGGTGCCCTTGCTGAGATGAACGAAGTTTTCGTCGTGGATAACGGCTCCGCTCACATCAAGAAGAGCAGACTTGTCCTCGGCGCAGACCGTACCCGCTGTCGGGAGAGAGCTGACAGCAAGCGCTATCGCACTGACCGAGCTTAATAATCTTTTTTTATTCATAGTACCGCCTCCGTTATCAGAAATGAATGTACTGTATATATTATATCACAACGCAATGTGGAATGTGCGAATAATTTGTTAATAATAGCCATACCACTCGGCGCAGCAGGGGAGGGTACAGCACCTCCCGAAGCGGGTGCGGTCAAAGTGACGGTCTGTACAGATAACACACGACAGCTGTATCGGCAAAATCTATAATCGGAGCCGAACGGAGAAGTTGAGGTTTGTAACAAATGAACAAAATTATTGTGTTTTCCAACGCGGTACTTTATTATCTGTTCAGAATTTGGTATAATTAAGATGTGAGATCATGCATATGTCCGATCAAGCCCGAAATGTCCGAGGACGTGCTGTTCAATTTGCGAAAGGAGGCTGCTATGAAGTTGAATAACAGATTGTTTCCGCACTCATTGAGAACAAGGATAACGCTGACCATGCTCTGTGTCATCCTTGCAGCTCTTGCAGTCACCACGCTGCTCAGTGCCGTCTTTATCCGCACGACCGAGAGCCATAAATCGGATCAGCTGCTGCGTATGCTGTGCGAGTCGGGCGAGCGGAGCCTCGATTATTATTTCGACAGCGTGCAGAACACGGTGCTGAAGGTGACCTCCTACGCGGAGGAGGACCTCGAAAACGTGGACACCGACGAGGAGTTCGCCGAGCATATGGAGCGCGCCCGCGAATACTTCGGTATGATGGCGTCCAAGACCAAGGGCGTGCTGACCTATTACTACCGTATCGACCCGTCGGTATCGTCTGATGTCAAGGGCTTCTGGTACACCGACCTTACGGGCGAGGGCTTCGAGGAGCACGTAGTTACCGATATTACACAGTATGATGTGGAGGACACCTCCAAGCTGGTATGGTTCACCGTTCCGAAGCACGAGGGCAAGCCTATATGGCTGCCTCCCTATATCACCGATAACCTTGATGTGCGTGTGATATCCTACGACGCGCCCGTCTACCGGAAGGGCAGGTTCATCGGCGTTGTCGGCATAGAAGTCGATTACTCCACTATGGCTGAGGAGATCAACAGCCTGCGCCTCTACGATAACGGCTATGCTTTCCTGAGCGGCGAGGACGGAAAGCTCTTCTATCACCCGCATATTGATGTGGCTGATCTGTCTTCGGACTCCACATTTGAGCTCCCCTTCGATGAAGCAGACGAGAACAATGTTATCCGCTATACATACAAGGGCGAGGAAAAAGAGGCAGTCTGGCGCCCTCTGAGCAACGGGCTGCGCCTGACGGTAACTGTCCCCATTTCAGAAACGAAGGGCGACTGGAAGGGGCTCGTTCTGAATATCGCGCTGGGAGCAGTTGTCGTGCTCATCGCGGCAAGCCTGTTCCTGATGTACAATACAAGGCGTATCACCAGACCGCTGGAGCAGCTCACCGAGGCGGCGGAGCAGGTCGATAAGGGCAATTATGACTTCGTCCTGTCCTACGACAGGGAGGACGAGATAGGCAGACTGACAAGGTCGTTCAGAACGCTTTCGGACAACGTGAAGGCACATATCAACGACCTGAACGGACAGGTCTTCATAGACGCGCTCACGAATGTGAAAAACAAGGGCGCGCTGTCAAACCTCTTCGACGAGATACAGCAGGAGCTGAGCAGCGGGACAGCTGAGCCCGAATTTGCGGTCGGCGTGTTCGACAGCGACGATCTGAAGCTGATAAATGACCGCTACGGACACGATAAGGGCGATATATATATCTGAAAAAAGCCGCCCATACCATCTGCGAGGTCTTCAAGCACAGTCCTGTGTTCAGAATGGGCGGAGACGAATTCGTCGTCGTGCTGAAAAATGAGGACTACCATAACCGCGATTTTCTTATCGAGCAGTTCGACGCAGCCGCAGAGGAGATAAACGCCGCTGCCGCCGAGCCGTGGGAAAAGGTACAGCTCTCAAAGGGCTTTGCCGTTTTCGAGCCGTCGGACGACAGCTCCGCTGCTGATGTGATGAAGCGGGCGGATAAGCTTATGTATGAGAATAAGCGCGACAGAAAAAATCAGCAGAAGCAGTAAAGGAGACAGCTTATGTATTATGCAAGCATTGGTGCCATTGCAGTGATCGTTCTGGTCATCATAAACAGAGAAGCACTCAGAAAGGTACCGAAAACGAGCGATAACATTCTGCGGCTTACATACCGCCAATATCTGCTCGCACTTATCGTGTTTTTCCTTTCGGATATAATGTGGGGCTTCTTCTACGAGCAGAGATGGCTGCTCGTCACATATATCGACACCTGTTTGTTCTTCGCCTCTATGGCTCTATCCGTCCTTTTATGGACAAGAGCCGTTGTAGCATTTTCGGGAAAGAAAAGCAAAGCAGGGACGGTCCTCGTTGCGGGAGGCTGGGCTGTGTTTACTTTTGAGCTCGTTGTACTGCTCGTGAACCTGTTTGTTCCTATAGTTTTCAAATTCAGCGAGGTCAAGGAATATGTACCGCTCCCCGCGAGATATATCGGGCTCTTCCTGCAATTCATCCTCTTCCTTGTTACATCGGTCTTTGCGCTGGTAATGGCTGTCCGCTCAGGGGGAATAAGCCGCTCGCACTACAGGACGATAAGTATTTCGGGTATCATAATGTCCTTCTTTATCGTCGTTCAGATGTTTTTCCCGCTTATGCCGTTCTACTCGATAGGCTGCCTCTTCGGAACGTGCCTGATACATACATTTGTTTACAAAGACAAGGACGTCGAGCACAGTATGGCGATAAAGCTCGCTAAGCAGAAGGCTTACAAGGACGCGCTGACCGGCGTGAAAAACAAGATGGCTTACCTTGAGGCACTGGCTGAACTGGAAGCAACTATCGAAAGCGGCGAATTAAAGGAATATGCCGTGGCCGTATTTTTATGTGAACGGTCTTAAAATGGTCAATGATACACTGGGACACGAAGCAGGTGATGAATACATCAAAAGCGCCTGCAGAATAATATGCTATCAGTTTGATCACAGCCCCGTGTTCCGAATCGGCGGCGATGAGTTCGTAGCCATAATGAGAGGCAGAGATTATGGGAACAGGGATGCGCTTATGGAAGCATTCAGGAAAACGATAAGCGAAAATCAGGAGAACGGCGCAGTCATCGTAGCAAGCGGTATTGCCGTTTATGACGCTTCAACAGACGAAAGCTACAACGATGTGTTCAAGCGCGCAGATGAAGCTATGTACGAGCAGAAACGCTTACTCAAGTCTGCCGCAGCCAAGGTGACTTCCTGACTGTTAAGTGGCTCATAATCAAAACCACCCGTTTTAAAGCGGGTGGTTTTGATTATTTCTCAAAAAGCGCCTTGAAGCGCTTCATAGCTTCAATAGTATTCTCCTTATTGTTGAAGGCTGTCAGGCGGAACCAGCAGTCGCCGTTCTTACCGAAGCCTGCACCTGGGGTACCGACTACTCCTGCCTTTTCAAGCATATAGTCGAAGAAGGTCCAGCTGTCCATACCGAAGGGGCACTCGAACCATATATACGGCGAATTTACGCCGCCTGTGAAGCGTATGCCGAGCTCGGTCATCGTATCGGAAATGATGCGGGCGTTCTCCATATAGCAGGCTGTCATAGCCTTTGATTCCTTCTGTCCCTCTGCGCTGAAAACAGCCTCGGCTGCTCTCTGTACAACGTAGGGCACGCCGTTGAATTTTGTGGTCTGACGCCTGTTCCACATCTTGTTGAGGCTCATTTCGCGTCCGTCGGGAGATACGGACTTTATCGCCTTCGGAACTATCGTATATCCGCAGCGTGTCCCCGTGAAGCCTGCTGTTTTTGACAACGAGCAGAACTCAACTGCGCACTTCTTAGCGCCCCCTATGCAGTAGATAGTACGCGGGAGGTCATCGTCCGAGACGAAGCTCTCGTAAGCCGAATCAAAGAGGATAACGGCGTCGTTTTCGAGGGCGTAGTCCACCCATTCTTTCAGCTGCTGCTTGTTGTAGCAGGCTCCCGTGGGATTGTTCGGCGAGCAGAGGTAGATGATGTCCGCGCGGACACTTTTTTCGGGCATAGGGAGGAAGTCGTTCTCGGCAGTGCCGTCCATATAGACGATATTTCTGCCGTTCATCGTGTTCGTGTCAACGTAGACGGGATAGACAGGGTCGGGAATGAGGACGGTGTTGTCTGCGGAGAATAGGTCGGTGATGTTTCCCGTGTCGGACTTCGCACCGTCGGATACGAAGATCTCGTCCTCGTCAACGTCCGCGCCGATGTCCCTGTAATGACCTGCTATAGCCTTTCTGAGGAAGTCGTAGCCCTGCTCGGGACCGTAGCCGCGGAAGGTCTCCGCTCTGCCCATTTCATCGGCGGCGGAGTGCATTGCCTGCACCACAGTCTTTCCCAGCGGAAGCGTTACATCGCCGATGCCGAGCCTTATCACGTCAGCATCGGGATTCTTCTCCTTGAATGTGCTTACCCTCTTCGCGACCTCGCTGAACAGGTAGCTCTCCTTTAAGTCAAGAAATCTCTCGTTAAACCTTGCCATAGTATTCTCCCTCAAATGTATATTCAGCGGGACCTGTCATATAGATGTGCCCGTCCAATTCCTTCCATTCTATCACCAGCTCGCCGCCGAGAAGCTCCACTCTCACGGGCTTGCGCGGGCTTATGCCGTTCAGACAAGCCGCCGCGACAGTCGCGCAGGTACCCGTACCGCAGGCAAGTGTCTCGCCCGTGCCGCGCTCCCACACACGCATTTTGAGGTGGTCGGGAGCTATAATCTCCGCAAATTCAATGTTTGCGCGGTGCGGGAAGTGCTCGTCGCACTCGAATACCCTGCCGTATTTTTCGACCTCAAACCTGCTGACGTCCTCACTGATGAAGGTGACGGCGTGGGGATTGCCCATTGATACGCAGGTAAAGCGGAACTCCCTGCCGTAAGCCGTGAGCGAAAGGTCGGTGACGGGCGAAGTTTCTGCGATAACAGGCACTTCCGCCGCCTCTGTGACGGGAGCTCCCATATCCACGGTGAGCGTGCGGGCAATGTCGTTTTCGTCAGTGTGTACCTCGATAGTCTTTATGCCCGCGAGCGTCTCCACAGTTACAACAGGCTTGTGGATAATGCCCTTGTCGTATACGTACTTCGCAACGCAGCGTATGGCGTTGCCGCACATCTCGGATTCGCTGCCGTCGGGATTGAACATACGCATACGGCAGTCTGCTGTATCGCTCGGAAGTATCAGCACAAGACCGTCCGAGCCAACGCCGAAATGGCGGTCACTGACCGCCTTGGCGAGCTGCTCGGGAGAGCTGACGCTCTCCTCGAAGCAGTTGATGTATACATAGTCATTGCCGCAGCCCTGCATTTTGGTGAATCGCATTTATATCACACTCCGAAAAGAAGTTTGTCGTAAGCGGGGAAGGGATAGTAGTCCTCGGCTGTCATTGTCTCAGCCTTGTCGGCAGCCGCACGGAGCTTATCCATTGCGGGTATCATCTTGTCACGGACGAATTCGGACTCCTTCCTGATGTCGCTGATAGTCCTGAGCTTGGCGACTGCGGCTTCGAGCTTTGTGGTCGCATCGTCCATCGCGTCGATGAGGACTGACAGCTCCTCGACGAGCTTGGTCTCGTACTTGCAGGCTGCCTTGGATACGCTCTTCTTTACTGCAACTGCGGAAGCCGTATCAGCCGCGAACTTCGCAACTGCGGGGATTATCTCCTTGCGAGCCATATCCACCATCGTCTGAGCCTCGATGTTTACGGACTTGACATAGTTTTCGAGCATTATGTCGCAGCGTGAGAATATCTCAGCCTCGGTGAAGATACCGTGCGAGGTGAGCATCTCGACGTTCTTCTTGTCGCATATCTTAGGCATACAGTCGGCTGTCGTGCGGAGGTTTGAAAGTCCGCGCTTCTCGGCTTCCTTTACCCATGCGTCGTCGTAGCCGTTGCCGTTGAAGATTATGCGCTTGTGCTCCTTGATGGTCTTCTTGATGAGGTCGTGGAGCGCCTTCTTGAAGTCCTTTGCGCCCTCGAGCTTGTCGGCGAACTGCCTCAGCTCCTCGGCTACTGCGGCGTTGAGGTGGATGTTCGCACAGGAAATGCTGTTGGAAGAACCGAGCATACGGAATTCGAACTTGTTGCCTGTGAAAGCAAAGGGAGAAGTTCTGTTTCTGTCGGTGGTGTCCTTGCTGAACTGCGGCAGAACATCTACGCCGAGCTTCATCTTCTCCTTGGCTGTGCCGCCGTAGGGCTTGTCGTTCTCGATAGCTTCGAGGATAGCCGTCAGCTCGTCGCCGAGGAAGATGGAGATGATAGCGGGAGGAGCCTCGTTTGCTCCGAGACGGTGGTCGTTGCCCGCTGTTGCAACGGAAAGTCTCAGCAGATCCTGATAGTCGTCAACTGCCTTGATAACAGCCGCGAGGAAGAGCAGGAACTGCGCGTTCTCGTAGGGAGTCTCGCCGGGAGAGAGGAGGTTCACGCCCGTATCGGTCGAGATAGACCAGTTGTTGTGCTTGCCCGAGCCGTTTACGCCCTCGAAGGGCTTCTCGTGAAGCAGGCACACAAGTCCGTGGCGCTCTGCGACCTTCTTCATAACCTCCATTGTGAGCTGGTTGTGGTCGGCGGCGATGTTGGTGGTCTTATAGATAGGAGCGAGCTCGTGCTGTGCGGGAGCTACCTCGTTGTGCTTGGTCTTGGCGAGGATACCGAGCTTCCACAGCTCCTTGTCGAGGTCAGCCATATATTCTGCAACTCTTGTCTTGATAGAGCCGAAGTAGTGGTCTTCCATTTCCTGACCCTTCGGAGGCATAGCGCCGAAGAGGGTGCGTCCTGTCATTACGAGGTCCTTGCGCTTCTTGTACATCTTGCGGTCAACGAGGAAGTACTCCTGTTCGGGACCGACTGATGTGCGGACGCTTCTTACGCCGTCGTTACCGAAGAGCTTCAGCACGCGGAGAGCCTGCTTGTTGAGAGCTTCCATTGAGCGCAGGAGCGGAACCTTCTTGTCGAGAGCCTCGCCTGTGTACGAGCAGAATGCTGTCGGGATATAGAGTGTGCCGTCCTTGATGAAGGCGTATGATGTCGGGTCCCAAGCCGTGTAGCCGCGAGCCTCAAATGTGGCGCGAAGTCCGCCCGACGGGAAGGACGAAGCGTCGGGCTCGCCCTTGACGAGCTCCTTGCCCGAGAACTCCATAATTACGCGTCCGTCGGGAGCGGGAGTGATGAAGCTGTCGTGCTTCTCGGCGGTAACGCCCGTCATAGGCTGGAACCAGTGGGTGTAGTGGGTAGCTCCTTTCTCGATAGCCCAGTCCTTCATAGCGGCGGCTACGACGTTTGCGACGGAGATATCAAGGGGGGTGCCCCTGTCGATAGTCCTTTTCAGTGACTTGTATACCTTCTCCGAAAGAGTAGCCTTCATAACTCTCTCATCGAATACCATTGAGCCAAAATACTCTGTTACCTTTTCCATTTTTATTTCCTCCATTTCAGTAAGCCTTTAGCTGTTAGCCGTTAGCCATTAGCTAAAGGTATCGCTGCGCGATATTATTTATAATTGTTTGTCCCGAAGGGACACCATAAGCTAATAGCTAAGGGCTAAAGGCTAATGGCTTATTTGTTTTCAAGCGATGCTCTTATAAAATCAGCAAAGAGCTTCTGCGGCTTGTTCGGACGTGATTTGAATTCGGGGTGGAACTGTACTCCGACGAACCACGGGTGGTCGGGGAGCTCCACTATCTCGACGAGCTTTTCATCGGGCGACATACCCGCGATGTGAAGTCCGTTCGAGGTCAGCACCTTGCGGTAGGCGTTGTTGAATTCGTAGCGGTGGCGGTGACGCTCATAGATGAGCTCCTCGCCGTAAATATCACGGCAGCGTGAGCCCTCTGTCAGCTTGCAGGGATAAAGTCCGAGGCGCATCGTGCCGCCCTTTTCGGAGATGTTCCTCTGCTCGTCCATAATGTCGATGACAGGATAGGGAGTTTCACCGAACTCGGCTGAATCAGCTCCCGCAAGTCCACAGACGTTGCGCGCGTATTCGATGACCGTCATCTGCATACCGAGGCAGATACCGAAGAACGGGACTTTATTCTCGCGGGCGTAGCGTATCGACTCGACCATGCCCTCGATACCTCTGTGACCGAAGCCGCCCGGGACGATGATACCGTTGCAGTCCTTGAAGGTCTCGGCGGCGTTCTCGGCGGTGACCTCCTCTGAATCTATCCACTTTATCTCGACTGCCGCATCATTGATGATTCCGCCGTGTCTGAGAGCCTCCGCGACTGAAAGATAAGCATCGTGGAGCTCGACGTACTTGCCGACAAGTCCTATCGTGACTTTCTTGTGCGCATTCTCTGCGCGGCGTACCATTTCCGTCCACTCCGTCAGGTCGGGAGCATTGTCCGCGAGCCCGAGGTGTCGGCATACGGAATGTGCAAGACCTTCATTTTCGAGCCACAGCGGCACCTCATACAGCGACGGAGCTGTGAGGTTCTGTATGACGTCCTCCTTGCGGATATTGCAGAAGAGCGCTATCTTCGCCGACATATCGTCGGGTATGCGCTTCTCCGTGCGGCATACTATGATATCGGGCTGGATGCCTATCGAAAGGAGTTCCTTGGTGGAGTGCTGCGTGGGCTTGGATTTCAGCTCCTCAGAGCCCGTGATGTAGGGGACAAGCGTGACGTGTATGTAGCAGACATTTTCGCGTCCCTGCTCGGTGCCGACCTGCCTTATTGCCTCAAGGAAGGGCGTGGACTCGATATCTCCGACCGTACCGCCTATCTCCGTGATGACAACGTCCGCATTCGCCTCATTTGCCGCGCTGTAGACCCTGTCCTTTATCTCGTTGGTGATGTGAGGGATTACCTGCACCGTACCGCCGAGATAGTCGCCGCGGCGCTCCTTGGTGATGACGTTCCAGTAGATCTTTCCTGTCGTCACATTCGAGTGCACCGACAGGTTCTCATCAACGAAGCGCTCGTAGTGTCCGAGGTCAAGGTCGGTCTCGGCGCCGTCGTCGGTGACGAAGACCTCACCGTGCTGGAAGGGTGACATCGTACCGGGGTCAACGTTGATGTAGGGGTCGAACTTCTGTATCGTGACCTTGTAGCCGCGCTGCTTGAGAAGTCTGCCCAATGATGCGGCTGTGATACCCTTTCCGAGTCCCGAAACGACTCCGCCTGTTACGAAAATGAATTTTGACATTTTTACATATGCTCCTTGAAATACATTTATGAGAAAGGCATTCCGCAGACGGTGGAGAATTCATCTGGATTTTTAAGATGTGTCTGCGGAAGCCTTGGTCAGCTTATGCCTTTTCCCACTCCGCGGAATCGTGGAGCGCGTTGTAGCCTTCCTCGCCTGTGCGTATCTTGATGACGTTCTCGATGTCGTAGATGAACATCTTGCCGTCACCGTAGTTGCCTGTGTAGAGAGCCGCCTTTGCCGCTGCTACAACCTTTTCAACAGGAACCGCACATACCGCGATCTCAGCCTTTACCTTGGGAAGCAGGTTCATCTCAACAGTAGCACCACGGTAGTAGTTCTTCTGTCCGTTCTGCATACCGCAGCCGAGCACGTTCGTTACTGTGATGCCCTTTACGTCGATGTGCTCCATAGCCTCGATGAACTGCTGAAGCTTCTGCTGCTTGAATATTACTACAATGTTTGTGAGCTTTGTTGCGCCGTCAGGCGAAGGTGTCGAGTAGTTCTTTACTTCTACCGCCTCATCGACCGTAACAGCGGGAGCCTCGGGAGTACCGACCTTCTTCACGCTCTTTGCATCGTCCTTTGTATAGCCGTGCATACCTGCGTCTGTGAGTGCGGGAGCAAAGTCAGCGTAAGAGGAGATGAGTCCGTGCTCTGTAACGTCGAGACCGATGATCTCCTCCTGCTCGGAAGCACGGAGACCGATCGTCGCCTTGATGAGGAAGAATACTATTACCATTGAAACTGCCGTGAAGAGTGCGATAGCAGCGAAGCCCGTGAGCTGTCTGCCGAGGAGACCAAAGCCGCCGCCGTAGAACAGACCTGCGAGCTGGTCGCCGTTCTGGTCAGCGAGTGAGTAGCCGGGAACCTCGGGGTTAGCAAAGAGACCAACTGCGATAGTGCCCCAGATACCGTTCATCATATGAACTGCAACCGCGCCGACAGGGTCGTCGATGTGGAGAACATAGTCGAGGAACCATACGCCGAAGCAAACGAGCAGACCTGATACAATGCCGACCATTGTCGAGCCGAAAGCGTCTGTTACGTCACAGGGAGCTGTGATACCTACAAGTCCTGCGAGCGAAGCATTCAGGCACATCGAAACATCGGGCTTGCCGTACTTTACCCATGTGAATATCATACAAGTTACTGTCGCAACTGCGGGAGCAATAGTAGTTGTAAGGAATACCGAGCCGAGCTGGTCGATAGATGTGCAAGCCGCACCGTTGAAGCCGTACCAGCCGAACCACAGAATGAATACGCCGAGAGCGCCAATTGTGAGGTTGTGGCCTGGGATAGCGTTTACCTTGGTCTCGCCGTCCTTGGTCTTGTGGAATTTACCGATTCTCGGTCCGAGGATAGCCGCACCTACGAGAGCTGCGATACCGCCGACCATATGGATGTGAGCCGAACCAGCGAAATCGTGGAAGCCCCACTGAGCCAGCCAGCCGCCGCCCCAGCCCCAGTGTGCCTCTATCGGGTACACAACAGCGCTGATGATAGCGGAATATACGCAGTAGGAAAGGAACTTTGTGCGCTCTGCCATAGCTCCCGAAACGATGGTAGCTGTAGTCGCGCAGAATACGAGGTTGAACACGAAGTTCGACCAGTCGAACGAGCCGTAGGAAGTGAAGATGTCAAATCCGGGCTTGCCGATTATGCCTACGAGGTCCTCGCCGAAGAGAAGACCGAAGCCGATAACGATGAAAACCACTGTACCGATACAGAAGTCCATCAGGTTTTTCATTATAATGTTGCCTGCGTTCTTTGCGCGGGTGAAGCCTGTCTCCACCATTGCAAAGCCTGCCTGCATAAAGAATACGAGAGCTGCGCCTATAAGGAACCATACTCCGAATACTACGCCGTTCGTGCTCTCAGTCACTTGTGATATGATTGTCTGAGCGTCCATAGGGATTCCTCCTTAAAAAATTACAGCATAAAATTCAAAAGGGTGCATGATGTCTGCTGTGACATCATACACCCCTTTGTGTATGGAATTAGCGCTATAAACCAAAAAAAGAGCCAAGGACTCAGCGTCCTCAGCTCCCTTGCTGTTTACAATGCCATTATAGCTCTTTGCGAAAGATTTGTCAATAGCTTTTTACAAATTTGACGTATCGCATATTTTTTCTTTGATGTTAGCGGAGAATAACTGTGTAAATTTCACGAAAGCGCCGTATTGCCCGATTTTCCTATTGACATTTCCGCTTTAACGTGATAAGATGTTCATTAGTAACAAGGACGTTCGTACAGGCTTGCTGTCTGTATGGACGTCCTTTTTTATTATGCGATGCGGATCAATGGCGCTCCGTGTCGGAAAGGCAAGTGAATGATATGGATAACTTCAGAGAAGGATCTCCCTACCAGCAGCAGGGACTCTACAGCCCCCGCTTCGAGCACGACAACTGCGGTATCGGAGCAGTAGTGAGCATCAAAGGCGAGCAGTCGCGCTACGTCGTTGAGAACGCCCTTACAATAGTAGAGAAGCTCGAACACAGAGCAGGCAAGGATGCCGAGGGCAAGACAGGCGACGGCGTCGGCATACTCGTACAGATGCCGTACAGCTTCTTTATTAAAGAGGCGAAGAAGCTCGGTGCGGAGCTCGGAGATAACGGCGACTTCGGCGTGGGAATGTTCTTCCTCCCGCAGAACGAGCTCAAGCGCAATCAGGCGAAGAAGCTATTTGAGATGATAACAAAGAAGAACGGTATGGAGTTCATCTGCTGGCGCGAGGTGCCGACCTCACCCGTGGTGCTCGGTCACAAGGCACTCGACAGTATGCCCTGCATTATGCAGGCTTTCGTGAAGCGTCCCGATGACTGCCCGAAGGGTCTTGACTTCGACCGTAAGCTCTTCATCGCAAGGCGCGAATTCGAGCAGTCCAACGAGGATACCTATGTATGCTCACTCTCGAGCCGTACTATCGTATATAAAGGTATGTTCCTCGTTGACGAGCTGAGACGCTTCTACACCGACCTCCAGAGCGAGGACTTCACATCTGCTATCGCTATGGTGCACTCGCGCTTCTCTACAAATACAAATCCGAGCTGGCAGAAGGCTCACCCGAACCGCTTCATCGTCCACAACGGCGAGATAAACACCATCACAGGCAACGCCGACAAGATGCTCGCCCGCGAGGAGACTATGGCGTGCGAGACGCTCAGCGCCGATATGCACAGGATACTCCCCGCGATAAACGTGAAGGGCTCGGACTCTGCAAGGCTCGACAACGCGCTCGAATTTATGGTGATGTCGGGTATGCCGCTCCCGCTCGCGGTGATGATAACCATTCCCGAGCCGTGGAAGAACGACAAGACCATTTCCAAGGCGAAGTACGACTTCTACCAGTATTACGCCACAATGATGGAGCCGTGGGACGGTCCCGCGTCGATACTCTTCTCCGACGGCGACGTTATGGGAGCTGTCCTCGACAGAAACGGTCTCCGTCCGTCCCGATACTGCGTGACCAGCGACGGCTTCCTCGTGCTCTCCTCCGAGACAGGCTGTATCGACATAGCGCCTGAGAAGATAGTGAAGAAGGACCGCCTCCGCCCCGGAAAGATGCTCCTTGCCGACACAAAGCAGGGACGTATCATCGAGGACGACGAGGTGAAGTCTATGTACGCTTCACGCCAGCCCTACGGCGAGTGGCTCGATGCCAACCTTGTCCGCCTCCACGACCTGCATATCCCCAACAAGGGCGTGCAGACCTACTCAAAGGACGAGCTTGCGAAGCTCCACAAGGCGTTCGGCTACTCCTACGAGGATATACGCACATCTATCCTGCCTATGGCTGAAAAAGGCGCCGAGCCCATCGCTTCTATGGGAAGCGATATACCGCTCCCGCCGCTCGACAAGCAGTCACCTCCGCTTTTCAACTATTTCCGCCAGCTGTTCGCACAGGTGACGAACCCGCCGTTTGACGCTATACGCGAGGAGGTCGTTACCGATACAAGCGTCTACATCGGCAAGGACGGCAATATCCTTGAGGAGCGCCCCGAGAACTGCCACGTCCTCAAGATAGAGAATCCTATCCTCACCGAGACGGATATGCTCAAGATAAAGATCCTTCACTCCGACGGGCTGAAAAGCGCCGTTATACCGATAACCTACTACATCGGCACATCGCTCGACAAGGCTATAGAGCGCCTTTTCATCGACGCCGACAAGGCATACCGCGACGGAGCTTCCATCCTTATCCTCTCCGACCGCGGCGTGGACGAGTACCACTGTCCGATACCGTCACTGCTCGCAGTTGCGGCTCTCCAGCAGCACCTCGTCTCCACGAAGAAGCGCACGGCAGTCGCGATGATACTCGAATCCGCAGAGCCGAGAGAGGTTCACCACTTCGCGGCACTTCTCGGCTACGGTGCGTGCGCCGTGAATCCCTACCTTGCGCACGAGACTATCCGCTCCCTCATCGAGGACGGCTCGCTCGACAAGGACTTCTACGCCGCCGAGGACGACTATAACAGTGCTGTCCTCCACGGTATCATCAAGATAGCTTCCAAAATGGGCATTTCCACGATACAGTCCTATCAGGGCAGCAAGCTCTTTGAGGCTGTGGGCATTTCGCAGGAGCTCATCGACCGCTGCTTTGCGGGTACGGTCAGCCGTATCGGCGGTATCGGTCTTGCCGAGATAAGCCGCCGCACCGAGGCTCTCCATACAGCCGCATATGACCCGCTCGGGCTCCACGTCGGCAGCGACGTAAAGAGCGCGGGCAGCCACAAGCTCCGCAGCGGCAGGAGCGAGCATCTCTACACTCCCGAGACTATACATCTGCTCCAGCAGGCGGCATGGACGGGCAGCTATGAGACATTCAAGAAGTATTCCGAGGCTCTCACACGCGAGGACAACGAGCTGACGCTCCGCAGCCTGCTCGACTTCAACTTCGGCAGCGCGGCAGAGATACCGCTCGACGAGGTAGAATCCGTCGAGAGCATATGCACGCGCTTCAAGACGGGAGCTATGTCCTACGGCTCTATCTCGCAGGAAGCCCACGAATGTATGGCAATGGCTATGAACAGCATCGGCGGCAAGTCCAACAGCGGCGAGGGCGGCGAGAGCTCCGAGCGTCTGAAATCGGACAAGTGCTCGGCGATAAAGCAGGTGGCTTCGGGACGCTTCGGTGTTACGAGCGAATACCTCGTTTCCGCGCAGGAGATACAGATAAAAATGGCTCAGGGCGCCAAGCCCGGCGAGGGCGGACACCTCCCCTCGGGAAAGGTATACCCGTGGATAGCAAAGACCCGCCACTCAACAGCGGGCGTGGGACTTATCTCGCCTCCGCCTCATCACGACATCTACTCCATTGAGGACCTCGCACAGCTGATATATGACCTCAAGAATGCCAACGACAAGGCTCGTATCTCAGTTAAGCTCGTTTCAGAAGCAGGTGTCGGAACTGTTGCCGCAGGCGTTGCCAAGGCAGGCGCTCAGGTTATACTCATCTCTGGCTACGACGGCGGTACAGGCGCTGCTCCGAAGAGCTCCATCTACAATGCGGGACTTCCGTGGGAGCTCGGTCTTGCAGAGGCTCACCAGACACTTATGCTCAACGGACTGCGCTCGCGTGTACGCATAGAGACAGACGGCAAGCTGATGACAGGTCGTGACGTGCTCGTTGCGGCTCTGCTCGGAGCCGAGGAATTCGGCTTTGCGACTGCTCCGCTGGTAACAATGGGCTGCGTGATGATGAGGGTCTGCAACCTCGATACCTGCCCTATGGGTATCGCAACGCAGAATCCCGAACTGAGAAAGCGCTTCCGCGGCAAGCCCGAGTACATCATCAACTTTATGCACTTCATCGCACAGGAGCTCCGCGAGTATATGGCAAAGCTCGGCATACGCACAGTTGACGAGCTCGTCGGACGCACAGACCTCCTCCGTATCAAGGACAGCGCCGCCGAGAAGAACATCGACTTCACGAATATCCTCGCAAACAGCACCGCCGAGGGCAAAAGGCACTTCGACGCGGAGGATATTTACGATTTTGCTCTTGACAGCACCATAGACCGCCGTGTTATAATAAAGAAGCTGGGAAGTGCGCTGAAAAACGGAACTCCCAAGTCGGTATCCATTGACGTCGTGAACACAGACCGCTCTGTCGGAACTCTCACGGGTGCGGAGATAACACGTATCCACGGCGAAAACGTACTTGCAGACAACACCTTCACCGTTAAATGCACGGGCAGCGGCGGACAGTCCTTCGGCGCTTTCATACCGAAGGGACTTACGCTTGAGCTCGTCGGCGACAGCAACGACTACTTCGGCAAGGGACTTTCGGGCGGCAGGCTCGTGCTCAGTCCACCCAAGGCTTCCACGTTCAAGGCTGACGAGAACATCATCGTCGGAAATGTCGCTCTCTACGGAGCTACCTCGGGCAAGGCATTCATAAACGGCGTTGCGGGCGAGCGCTTCTGCGTGAGAAATTCGGGAGCTATCGCCGTATGCGAGGGCGTGGGCGACCACGGCTGCGAGTATATGACAGGCGGACGCGCTGTAATCCTCGGACGCACGGGCAAGAACTTCGCCGCAGGTATGTCGGGCGGTATAGCTTATGTACTCGACGAGGAGCACGACCTCTACACCCGTCTGAACAAGGCACTTGTTTCGCTTGAAACAGTCACCGGGGAGGACGACATCGCCGAGCTGAAGGCTATCATCTCCGAGCACGCAGAGGCTACGGGCTCAGAAAAGGCAAAGCAGATACTTGCCGATTTCGGGCGCTATCTGCCGTGCTTCAAGAAGGTAATACCCCACGATTACGCGAAGACACAGAAGACAGTCACTGCACTCGAAAAGAACGGTATGAGCAGCGAACAGGCTATGATAGAGGCTTTCGAGCTCATCAGGAAGGAGGCATAAGCTATGGGAAAGGCAACAGGATTTCTTGAATTTGCAAGGACAGAAACATCGGCAAAGGAACCTCTTGAGCGCATCAAGGACTTCAACGAGTTCCACGTGCAGCTCGACGAGGAACACCGCCGCGAGCAGGCTTCACGCTGTATGGACTGCGGAGTGCCCTTCTGCCAGAACGGTAAAATGCTATGCGGAATGATATCGGGCTGCCCGCTCAACAACCTCATTCCCGAGTGGAACGACCTCCTTTACCACGGTCAGAAGGAGCAGGCGCTGAGCCGTCTGCTGATGACTAACAACTTCCCCGAGTTCACGTCGAGAGTATGTCCCGCACTGTGCGAGAAGGCTTGTATCTGCGGAGTTTACGATTCGCCCGTGACCACGAAGGAGAACGAGAATTCCATCATTGAATTCGGCTTCGCAAACGGTCTTATGCAGCCGCAGATACTCGCTGTAAGAAGCGGCAAGCGCGTAGCGGTCATCGGCTCGGGTCCGTCGGGACTTGCAGCCGCTGATACGCTCAACAAGCGCGGTCACAGCGTGACCGTGTTCGAGCGCTCCGACCGCGTGGGCGGACTGCTTATGTACGGCATACCGAATATGAAGCTCGAAAAGCACATCATCGAGCGCCGCGTGGAGCTTATGAAGGCTGAGGGCGTGGAGTTCAGGACAAATACCAACGTCGGCGAAAATGCTTCCGCAGGCGAGATACTGGACAGCTTTGACGCAGTAGTGCTTGCGTGCGGTTCGTCGAATCCGCGTGATATCAGGGCTGAGGGACGCGATGCGGAGGGCATTTACTTTGCGGTGGATTTCCTCAAGGCGACCACGAAGAGCCTGCTCGATTCCGAGCTCAGGGACGGCAAATTCATCTCCGCCAAGGACAAGAATGTCGTCATAATCGGCGGCGGCGATACGGGAAATGACTGCGTGGGCACATCTGTACGCCACGGCTGCAAGTCGGTGGTACAGCTCGAAATGATGCCCAAGCTCCCAGACGAGAGAGCCGAGAACAACCCCTTTCCTCAATATCCGAGAGTCTGCAAGACCGACTACGGTCAGGAGGAAGCTATCGCGGTATTCGGTCACGACCCGCGTATCTACTGTACGACTGTCAAGGAGTTCATCAAGGACGAGAGCGGCAAGCTTTCGGCTGTGAAGACCGTCAGGCTCGAATTCGGAACCGACCCCGAAACAGGCAGACGCACGATGAACGAGATAGCGGGCAGCGAGGAAACGCTCCCCTGCGAGCTCTGCCTCATAGCAGCGGGATTCCTCGGTTGTCAGCAGTATGTGGCGGACGCCTTCGGTGTATCGCTCGACCGGCGCACTAATGTAAAAACAGCTATCGGCAAGCACAATACAGACGTTGAAAAGGTATTCACAGCAGGCGATATGCACATCGGACAGTCGCTCGTGGTACGCGCTATCCGCGAGGGACGCGACGCAGCGGCAGAGGTCGACGAATACCTGATGGGCTACACCAATCTTTGATACGGAGGCTAAAATGATATATTCAGAAAATGAGATATTGCAGTATATAGAGGAAAACGACGTCAAGTTCGTCAAGCTGACATTCTGCGATATGAGGGGCAGACTTAAAAACATCTCCGTCCTTTCATCCGAGCTCGCTGTCACCTTCGAGCGCGGAGTCCGCATCACCGCAAAGAAGATAGCGGGCTTCGAGGCTGCGAACGGCAAGGACCTCTTCCTCTTCCCCGACGCTCAGACTATGACCGTTCTCCCGTGGAGACCTCAGCAGGGCAGAGTTATAAGAATGTTCTGCTATATCCGCTACGAGGACGGCACCCCCTTCGAGGGCGACGGCAGATACTTCCTCAAAAAGGCGATGAAGGCAGCCGTTGCGGCGGGCTATTGCTTCCGCTTCGGAACGTCGTGCGAGTTCACGCTCTTCCGCAAGGACGATAACGGTCTGCCGACGAAAACTCCGCACGACTATGCGGGCTACTGCGATGTCGCTCCCGACGACAAGGGCGAGAATATCCGCCGCGACGTATGCCTCACTCTCGAGCAGATGGGTATCCACCCGATATCCTCGCGCCACGAGAGCGGCTGCGGTCAGCACGAGATAGACTTCAACGCATCGTCGGCTCTGAAGGCGGCTGACACCTTCCTCAGCTTCAAGTCGGCGGTAAAGTCGGTCGCCGAGACTCACGGCGTCCACGCGAGCTTTATGCCGAAGCCGCTCCGCAATGACTGCGGAAACGGTATGCATATCAGCTTCAATATTTTCCCCGACAACGATATGCTCGAGGAGACGAAGTCAGCCGACAACGACCTTCTCAGAAGCGCCGCGGCAGGAATAATGAAGCATATCCGCGAGTTTACGCTGTTCACGAATTCGACCGTGAATTCCTACGCGAGACTGGGCGAGTTCACAGCTCCCCGCGATATCATATGGTCGGACGAGGAGGGCTCACAGCTTATCCGTATGAATCCCGACAGCGAGAACACCTCCGTCGAGCTCCGTGCCGCGGATTGTGTCTGCGACCCGTATTTCGTGCTCGGTCTGATGATATACTCGGCACTTGAGGGCATAGCCGAAAAGCTTGCTCTGCCCGAGAAAAACACAGGCTCGGAGCGCCTGCCCTCGACACTTGAAGAGGCTGTCTCCTGCACCGAGAGCTCGGACTTCGTGAAGAAGCACGTTCCCGCAAATATACTCGAGGTCCTGCTTGATTACAGCCGCGAGGAGTGGCGAGGATATTCCTCCGCCTACGACAAGGAAGCGTTCGAGGAAAAACAGTATTTTTACAGTCTCTGACGGAGGTTAAGCTTTGGAAAAGATTCTTGTAGTTTCAAGTAATAAAAACGCCTCCGAAGCTCTTGTGAATTTCCTCCGTGATTCGTTCCGTTGTACCCCCAAGCTCGTCGAATCAGCCTATCAGGCAAAGACAGTTTTCGACGCCGACCCGTCCGTGGAGCTCGCGGTGATAAACTCGCCGCTTATGGACGAATCGGGCTTTGAGCTTGCGGAATACATCATCGAGAACACCACCGCCAACTGCATCTTTATGATAAAGGACGAGCAGACGGAAAAGGTCGCCGACCGCGCCGACAAAACGGGCATAATCATCGTCGGCAAGCCGTTCAGCCGCACACTGCTCTACCAGCTCGTGAAAACGCTTGATATCGCCGTGAACCGCTCGCTGAAGCTGTACGAGGAGAACCGTCGGCTCGAAGCCAAGATAGAGGACATACAGGCGATAGACAAGGCAAAATTTATGCTGATGCAGTACAAGGGTATGACCGAGGAGGAAGCACACGCTTATCTTGAACAGTACGCCATGAACAAGCGCAAGAAGAAAAGTCTTGCGGCACTGGCGATAATAGATAAGCTCAGCGAGCAATATTTATAAGAGAGGCGCAGAAAATGTTTGACAGTATCCACGAGGAATGCGGAGTTTTCGGCATATACGAGAGCAAGACCTCTGACGTCGCCGCATCGGTATATTTCGGGCTGTATGCGCTCCAGCACAGAGGTCAGGAGAGCTGCGGCATAACTGTCTGCGATGACGGAGTTTTCAGATACAAGCGTGCGGACGGGCTTGTCTCGGAGGTATTCACGCGCGGGGAGCTCGACAAGCTCGGCAGCGGCAATATGGCTGTGGGACACGTCCGCTACTCGACAACGGGCGGACACAACCACAACAATATCCAGCCGCTCGTAATACGCCACATCAAGGGCAATATGGCTCTCGTCCACAACGGCAACCTTGTCAATGCGGCGGAGCTGAGACGCTCCTTCGAGATGTCGGGAGCTATCTTCCACGGCACCTCGGACACCGAGGCGATAGCCTATTCGATAGTGCGCGAGCGACTTTCAAGCTCGTCCACCGAGCAGGCGGTCGAGCGTGCAATGCCCTTCATCAGGGGAGCCTACTCCTGCATACTTATGACAGCGACGAAGCTGATAGCCTTCCGCGATCCCGACGGCTTCCGCCCGCTGTGCATCGGACGCACTCACGACGGTGCATACGTAGTGGCTTCCGAGTCCTGCGCCCTCGAAACCGTGGGAGCGGAGTTCCTGCGCGATGTTGAGGCGGGAGAGATAGTCGTCATCGGACAGGACGGCTTGCAGTCGATACGCACGAACTGCACAAGCAGGCGCAATATCTGCATTTTCGAGTACATCTACTTTGCTCGTCCCGACTCGGTGATAGAGGGAGTTTCCGTACACCACGCACGTCTGAGAGCGGGTGAGCTTCTCGCGAAGCACAGCCCCGTTGACGCGGATATAGTCATCGGCGTCCCCGATTCGGGACTTGACGCGGCTCTCGGCTACGCGAATGCAAGCGGCATACCCTACGGTATCGGCTTCATCAAGAACAAGTACATCGGGCGGAGCTTCATCCAGCCCGAGCAGCACCAGCGCGAGAATGCGGTCAAGATAAAGCTCAATGCCGTACGCGAGAGCGTCGCGGGCAAGCGCGTGATAATGATAGACGATTCGATAGTACGCGGCACGACGAGCGCGAGGATTGTCAAGCTCCTGCGCGATGCGGGAGCAGCAGAGGTGCACGTGCGTATATCGTCGCCGCCCTTCCTGCACACCTGCCACTTCGGCACGGACATAGACTCGGAGGAGAACCTCATCGCGGGAAAGTGCAGCTCCACCGAGGAGATAGCGCAGTACATCGGCGCTGACAGCCTTGCATATCTGCCAGCTGAATGTCTCGGCGAGCTTGTGGACAATAAGTTCGGCTACTGCAAGGGCTGCTTCACGGGCGATTATCCTGTGGACATTTCGGGTGCGGGCAGCAAGAACAAATTCGATGAGAAAATTCATAAGTAGGGGCGGATATTATCCGCCCGATAGAAGCCGCACATCAATGGCGATGTGCAGTGCTTGATATACCTATTATTCGGAGGAATCAACTATGTGTACGATAATGGCATACTGCGGTATCGGCGGTATGGAAAAGGTCGCGGAGGGACTAAAAGCAACAGTCTCACGCGGACCTGACGACCAGAGGATAACAGAGGTCGCAGGCGGAGTTCTCGGCTTCCAGCGGCTTTCAATAATGGGACTCACTCCCGAGGGAATGCAGCCCTTTGAGCTCGGCGGGAGCTATGTAGTCTGCAACGGCGAGATCTACGGCTTCAGACCGCTGCGCGACGAGCTCATAGCCAAGGGCTACAGCTTCAGGAGCGACAGCGACTGCGAGATACTTCTGCCGCTGTATAAGGAGTACGGCACGGATATGTTCGCAAAGCTCGACGCGGAGTTCGCCTGCGTGATATACGACGGCAAAACGGGAGAGTTCATAGCTGCCCGAGACCCGATAGGCATACGCCCGCTGTATTACGGCAAGTCCGCCGACGGGACAATGGTATTTGCGAGCGAGGCGAAGAACCTCGTCAAGCTCTGCAAGAAGGTTATGCCGTTCCCTCCGGGACACTACTACAAGGGCGGCGAGTTCCACTGCTACTGCGATATCACAGCCGTTGATAAAGTCATTCACGATGATATTGAGACAGTGTGCAAAAACATACACGACAAGCTCGTTGCGGGCGTAAAAAAGCGCCTTGATGCGGACGCAAAGGTCGGCTTCCTGCTCTCGGGCGGACTTGATTCCTCGCTCGTCTGCGCAATCGCACAGCGCGAGTCCGACAAGCCGATACGCACCTTCGCCATCGGTATGAACACCGACGCCATCGACCTCAAATACGCCAAGCAGGTCGCGGACTACATCGGCAGCGACCACACCGAGGTCATCATCACCAAGGACGACGTTATCGCCGCTCTTGACGACGTTATCCACCTCCTCGGAACATACGATATAACCACTATCCGCGCAAGTATGGGAATGTACCTGCTCTGCAAGGCTATCCACGAGCAGACCGATATCCGCGTGCTGCTAACAGGCGAGATATCCGACGAGCTCTTCGGCTACAAGTACACGGACTTTGCTCCCTCCGCCGAGGCTTTCCAGCAGGAGTCCGTGAAGCGTGTCCGCGAGCTGCATATGTACGACGTGCTCCGCGCAGACCGCTGTATATCGGTAAATTCTCTTGAGGCACGTGTGCCCTTCGGCGACCTTGACTTCGTGAGATACGTTATGGCTATCGACCCCGAGATGAAGCTCAACAAGTACAACAAGGGCAAGTATCTGCTCCGTCATGCCTTCGAGGGCGACTACCTCCCGCATGATATCCTCTACCGCGAGAAGGCGGCATTCTCGGACGCAGTGGGACACTCAATGGTGGACTACCTAAAAGAATACGCGAACGGCTTCTACTCGGACGAGGAGTTCGAGCTGAAATGCACGAAATACACCCACGCCAAGCCCTTCACGAAGGAGTCGCTCCTGTACCGCGAGATATTCGAGAAATACTACAGCGGCAACAGCGAGATGGTCGTAGATTTCTGGATGCCCAACAAGGAGTGGGAGGGCTGCAACGTCAACGACCCGTCCGCGCGTGTGCTCTCGAACTACGGCGCGAGCGGTGAATGATGTTATTGCCGTAAAAAGTATCTGGCAATACCTTCCCGCAAAAAGTGTCCGCAGCAAAAACGGCTCGAGTTTCATAATAAAATAAGCCCGTCACTTTTGTGACGGGCGTTTCTGTGTGTGAACCGATTCAGATACGCTATGAAGCGCGGAAAAAAATTCGCGTTTCACAAGAAGTGAAACGCGAACTGCGTGCGCCGGCTCAGAGCAGACACGCTGCATATTGCATTATAAGTATGAAACGCGGGAAAAAATTAACGCTCCACAATACGTGGAGCGCGAATCGGAAGCGGCGACACGCCGCCTGTCTGTGCTTAACAAAATTGATGACATTCATTTTTTTCTTTGACAAGCTGCAACAGACGGGTATTTGTAGTACAGATACCTTCAATCTAATTAGAAGCTTCTATACTCTGAACCTTTGCGGTCTCGATAATCAATCAGCACGGATACTTTTCTTTCAGATATTCGATCAGCATTTCAGGGATATACTGATAATGGTGTGAATCATATAGTTTATATGTTAGATCTGCACCATGCGATTCAAGCCTTTCCTTTAGCTTTGCAACACCTTCGAGCGTTGTGTCGTGTCCGTTGTAACTGTCTTTATAGTCAGGATCTTCCTGTGAACCGGCAAATAGGAACACGCTTTTGATGAGCTTTTCATTTCTGTCAAAGTATCCGTAGTCTTTCTCATATTCCTCTGGATCGAGGTCAGGATAATCATAATAAAGTCCCCAGAAAGCAGGACTGCCGATTATGTAATTGCCAAATGGCTGATTTTCGTAGAGGTCGGAGTTGAACAATGCATAGTGAGTGAAAACACCGCCATCAGAATGGCCGTAAAGAGTTGAATTCGCATAGTCGATCTTGTAGTTCTCACCAAGATACGGCATAAGGTTGTCTGTTATGAAATCAAGCATTTTGCTTCGCTCTAACACAAGATCATTATAGCGCTTACTTCCACTCGTGTCTTCTACATCGTAGGAATACCATATGCTCACAAGTATTACAGGTGATGATTTTCCGTCCTCCATAACTTTTCTCATCTCAGGAGTATTGCCGAAACGCCAGATGCCGTCCGTAAGAAGGATTACAGGATATTCTTTGCAGTTGTCATATTCCGGCGGAAGTGTCACATGAACAACGAAGTTCTTGTTAAGTTCTTCGTCAAATATATCTATCTCATCTATGCTTTCCCTGATTTCTTCAACAGCCTGACGATCAAACTCCCATTCATTCCGGTAATCTTTGTTTTCATCAGTGCTGATGATATAGCTATGATCCGATTCAGAATAAACAACTGAGCCCTCCGGCAGCGTTTCATAATTACCATTTCTGTATGCTTCGTCTGCAATTAGAATTCTTTCTTCTATTTTTTCTATTTCTTCCTCAGGATAGTTCCAGTCTCTAAACTTGCAGCGTATCCAATCAAGGTAGTCGTCCATATCAGCATAGGTGTTTGTTGTTGTTTCATAACTGTCAGTTTCGCTGTTGTGTTTTGTATCTGTCACAGTTATCTTTCCATCATCGTAGGTTGGGGGCAATATGGGCGCATTACCAAAAACATTCTGACCGTCTACAAAGATATACTTCGGGTATGTATAGTCTTCACTACTTTCAATGTAAGAGTCAAATCTTTCATAAAGCTTCCCATATTCTTCGTCGGTAAGCTCTTCTTTTGCAGACTCAAGACCTGAAATTATGTCATCTATCGGAACGTGTCCAAACTCAATCCTCACTTTATTCCCTGATTGTTCATTTGTTGATGTTTTTTTGGTCACTTCAGGAGCGTCAAGCAGTGTAAGGCTATGCTTATCCACTTTGGATAGCTCTGTTTCGGTCATCTTATTTGTAAGATGTATCGGCTCAATGTTTTCAACAGACTCAGATGCCTTTTCCTGTGCAGATAATGAGCTGCTATCATTGTTGCCGCAGGCAGACATTGAAACAAACAATGCAAGTGATAATAAAATTGCAATTACTCTTTTCATTTTTGAATCATCCTCCTCATTCCACCATCGATATTATTCAAAAAGATTTTATCAGATTATGCGCTTTTCTTATTCTTCAATTTTAATACTGTCAGAATTTTAAGTCAATCAAAATATTGCAGAAAGCTATAACAAAATGGCAAAGATGATGAGGTTTTGAGATATGCAATCGAACGAACTGAGGGGAGCCAATTCATGCGGCTATTCTTTTATCTTAAAGTATACTGTTCTTGCGGCTTTTAACTAACTTTTGAGCTGCCGTCCAACTGCAATATCACTGTTGCGACAGCTTGTCCGTTCCGATATTTGATAGAATAATCGCCGTCATATTTCTCGCAGATACTTCGGATGATCGCCGAACCGTAACCATGTTCTGTTCCTTTTTTCGTAGTCGTTCCGACAGAAGGCACCACCGAACAGGTATTCACACAACGAATAACGAAACAGCCGCTTCGGAGCCCTGCCTTCAATGTAAGTTCAGTCTGTTCCGGACAAGGCTCACGCAAGCAGCTTTCCGCAGCATTGTCAAACAGATTAGAGACCAGACTGCACAGATCATAATCATCATACGGAAGATGTCCGCAGTCATTCAGCACGATCTCGGGTACAAGCTGTTTATATCGTGTATCACCGAGCTTAACGTTCAGTACAGCGTTCAGTGTGGGATTTTCGCAAAGGACAGGTGTTTTAGTCATTTCCAAACGTTCACACAGTGTTTTCATGATCCTGTCGGCTGCCTTTTCTCCCTCACTGTCCTGCATCATTACAGAAACAGTACGGAGCTGTGTCTGCAGATCGTGCCTTAGCTTAGAGACCTCAGCAAACTTGCTCTCCGCAAGCCGATAATACTGCTCATTACTCTCGATTTGCTGACGAAGAGCCTTTACCTCAGCAGCCTCCTCCAGCAGTCCGCGGCGTTTCAGTGCTCCGTAGTATTGCAGTATCAGCAGTGTTCCGAACATCACCTGATATGCGAGCTGGAGCAGAACAGCGACATCCGTCAGCGAATGATCGATAACACGCAGATAAATACCCAGAAAAATCAGATGTCCACCGACAAAGGCTGGTATCAGTGTCATATCTCTGAGCAGCGTGCGGTCACGAAGGAGCAGCAGTATCAATAAAACAGCTACGAGCATTATCACATCAATGTAAAACATCCGTGCTCCCGCGAGTGTCGTACTATTGTAATCGCCGTTGGAATAATCAAAGGAAGACATGGATGTACCTGTCGTGGCGGCAAACATCCATACGGTGATGACCTCAGTGACAGACTGTATCACGATATTGAAAATGGGCAGCAGTATACGCTTTTTCCAGCTCTCCTCATACAGCAGCATCACCGGGAACTGCGCCAGCATCAGCATAAGATGCGGGAATAGCTTTTGCATAGCATCGTCTCCGAACGGCAGTAATACAATATGCACTGCGGAAACGCAGGCAAAATAGAAGCCGACCGTCAGCCAGTAGGATCTCTTTGGGCGGCAGATGTGATGATATACAAAGGTGTAAATGGTCATCTGCTCAAACAGTGTCAGGTAATAGGTAAGCTCACTTGTAAGGTTCATAGCGTCTCTCCCAAATACTCTCCCCAGCATTTGCGTACAGTGCCGAACCTTCGCTGACTGATCGGAAGCTCAATTCCGCAGCGAAGCTTCAGCACATAGCGCCTGACAGAGCTGATCTCGCTCATATTGACAATAATGCTCTGATGACACAGCAGGAAGCCTTTACCGAGCTGAGCCCCGATCTCCGTAAGCTTCTTTCCGCAGAACTCTGCGAGTACACGTCCGTCCGTGCCGAAGACAGTCAGATGTCGGTGAATGTTTTCTATGTAAGCGATCTGATCAAGAGGGATCTGACGCAGTGACGTTTTTGTACTGGAAATCGTCAGACAGCCGCCCGAGGTCTCATTATTTTGCAGGATATGCATAACGCGTCGTACTCGCTCCGACGTCGCAGGCTTTAGCAGCAGAGCAGCAGGCGAAACCGTGAATATCTCCTCACAGTAGTGGATATGACTCGTATAAAAAACGATGGGGATATTCTGATATGTTTTTCGTAACTCAGCGGCAAACTCTATCCCGCCGATATCATTTGCCAGCTCAATATCCAGAAACAGCGCATTCAGCGTATTCTTTTTCGTAAACGGGATGACCTCGTCACCTGAATGTACAACAGATACTCTACAGCCGTGTATCTGCTGACGGAGCAGCTCTGACAGTACCTGCGCATCAGACGGATCATCGTCACATACCAAAAAATGCATGGCAATCTCTCACCTTCAGTAATGCTATAATTGTCGGAGCACAGAAAGTGCTCTGCGATCGGTGTATCTGCATATGCTTTCAGAAAAAGCGTAAAGATATCGCATCCATTATAGCATACACATAGGAAAAAAGCAAGATATCCGCCGACCTCTGCCGAACCGTTCAAATGTACATTTTACATCAAAACGTGTTAATTCTGCAGCTTGGGTTGTATCGTTCCATTGGAGAAGATATAATAATAGTGGATATTGATCCTGCTGTTAAGCCAACAAGGGGGACAAACGTTACCTGACAGTACAGATCGACAATAATGTCCAAACATAAGCAAAAGCGGCAGAGCTTCAACGCTCTGCCAGCTAACTTTGATACGTTGAAAGGGTGTGTTTGTAAATGAAAATGAAAAGATCAAAGCTTATCAGTTGTCTTATTGCAGTATTATTCTCTGTGTTTACGATCATCTCGGTACCTCCTGCGAGATTCGCATCTGCGGATGTGGATGGCTACTACTGGCCTGTTCCTGCCTCGCGCCAGATCAACACATACTACTCTTCCAGTCATGACGGACTTGATATCGGCGGCACGATAGGAATGGATGTATGTGCGGTGCGGTCGGGAACTGTTGTCGGTGCATTTACGGGCGATGTAGCAGGTAAGTGGTACGGCTACGGCAACGGTGTCGTTATTGATCACGGCAACGGCTATTATTCCCACTATGCGCATCTGAATTCCTACTGTGTATCAAGCGGTCAGTGGGTAGAACAGGGACAAAAGATCGGTGAGCTTGGAACGACAGGAAACAGCACGGGACCACATCTGCATTTTGCCTATGCAACAAGTATGTATGGCTCGGGAGGGCGTGTGAATGTGAACCCTGACAGCTTCAGCTACATATATGAGCTCGCTCCGACCCCTTCAAAGCCGACACTGACTGTTAAGGCGGGAAACTCCGAAACAAATACGGTCCTGACATGGACAGCCTGCTCTGATACAGAGTGGTATGATATCCGTATTTATATCTACGAAACAGAAACAGACTATAAGACTCTATTTGGCTATAAAGACGGAACTACCTACAGTATAGTTCTGCCGGCAGGAAAGTATTTCGCAAACATCGCGTCAGTCAATTCGCATGATAAATTCACCTTCTCGGACAGCGTGGTCTTTACTGTTGAAGAGGCTCCCGTAAAAGGCGATCTGTTGGTGACACCAGACGCAGGTACAGGCAAGACGAATTTTAAATGGACACTTGATGGCAATGCTAAATCAGTTATATTGAAGATCACCGATCTTGGTACATCGGAATCGCTTGAACTGACAAAAACTGCTGAACTGAACTCTGCTGTTACTGCCTTAGAGGACGGAAATTACCGTGCTGTACTGAATGCAGTCCGCGAAAACGGCTCCAAGCAAACTATCGATACGGTCGATTTCGTTGTTGGCGGTGCTCAGACATGGACCTATTGTTCTGCAGTTCCAAAAGAAAACGATCCCGATCTTACTATAACAGAGTATAAGAACCGCTATGAAAAGCTTGGAGTCGAGTCTCCCGGCAAGGATTGGCACGACAATGGCGTTGCCAAGACGACGTGGGAGAACACCGGCGGGGTCTACACCAACAAGGATTATCCGCTGGAGACCTCCGATGCCAGAGTTTGTGTGAAGGAATACTTCTATCATTACTGCATCCCCGGCGGTTCATTCCCCTGTGAGTGCAATTACGAAAAGACCTCTCGTTTTAGCAGCTATGATGAGATAGTCATGCCGAACGCAGATATGAACGTTTACGATCAGGGAGATGATGAGGGTCACCCCTACTATCTTGCCAAGACGCAGGCGGGCAATAAAGTTGTCTGCGGCAACGGCGGTCAGGTTTGGTACAAAGCATATGATTATCAGAACAGAGTGAAGGTCGAGCAGCACAAGTATACAAAAGAATCCGAATGGACGGATTTGATGGATCCTGATGCAAGTTCCTATCAGTTCCGCTATCGCAGTATCACCGATGTCGAAGGTGATGTCAACTGTGACGGCAGCTTTACTGTGTCCGACCTGGTACTATTGCAGAAATGGCTTCTTGCAGATCCCGACGCAAAGCTTTCAAATTGGCAAGCTGGAGATCTGTGCAATGACGGCAGACTTGATATATTCGACCTTTGTTCAATGCGAAAACTGCTTACGAAATAATGAGAAGCTCCCCGAAATATCGGGGAGCTTCTTGCTTGATTCTGAGCCCTATAGTTTTACTGTAGCAAAAAGATTTAGCTATGAGTGGATAAAGCTGTGCTATGGGTAATGTCTGTCTCTCGCACTGTTTGCATTGCTTGCTTCCATTCTACAATCAGTTAATGCCTATTATTATCAGCTGATGTGAAGTCTGTTTTGCCTGTATGGGCGAACTCGGCGATTCTTTCGACTGTATCCTTGATCATATCATGCAGTTTCTGTTCAGGCTCTGATGTCTGGTACCTCTCGTAGATAGACTTTGCATCAGGGACGAACATGGAATAACGGGGATAGTCAAAGCCGTCTGCTTCAATGAGCAGTCCGTCATCGCCATACTCGTCAAGCAGCATTATGCAGTGATAAGCCTCCTTGTCCTCGTACATAAGGTCTTTGGCTGCTGTTATCGCTTCATGCTCCTGATACAGATTTGCTTTCAGCCTTTCAAAGTCGGAGTGAGGCAGAAATACCCATTTCTCGACCTCACAGCGGTTGGTGTTGTGATCGGAAGCCTTGTGTATGAGCTTACCGTTCATATAGAATTTGTTCATTCGCTTTTCCTCCTATCAGTTTTCTTCCATAGACAGCAGGCGTGATCTGCTCTCTATGTATCGGCTGACAGGCACACAAATCGCTCACAGCGGCTTTACCTGCTCTCAGTGGTATCGTTTCACGTTCTGACGCTGTCGCCGTCAAAAACGGCTCACAAATCGCTGATAGGCGTTCTATCACTTTGCTGACAAGAAACAAAAAAGGACTCGATTCCAGCGTTTCCACAATTCGTGAAAACCACTAAAACCGAGCCCAAAACTTTGTATACTATTTTTCACCGACAAAATCGAGATTTGCCTGTATTTCGACCTTTGGAGGGGACTGTATCTGCTCTTTTGAGAGTTCAAATCCTTACACATGGCTAAAACAGCCCAATGTCATCTATGAAAATCGAAGTAAATTTTTCGAGATTTGGGCAGCAAAAAAGCCTGATATTTCGGGCTTTTTTGACTATGTCATCAATTTTGTTATGACGATATGTAAGGGTGAACTGATTTAGATACACTATGGAGCGCGGAAAAAAATTCGCGTCCCACAAGAAGTGAAACGCGAACTGCGCGCCCGCTTGGCGCTGGTTGGGGTGGAAGGATTTGAACCCTCGAAATAACGGAGTCAGAGTCCGCTGCCTTACCACTTGGCGACACCCCAGTGTATTTGGTGATTCAGCTTTATTATTATATCACTAAGAGGGGATGAAGTCAAGACCTTTTTATTTATTTTTATATTTTAATTATATTTTACCTATTGAAAAACAGAGCAGTTCAAGCTATAATAAATGTAGTTCATTACAGACGCGAATCAACAACTCATCATCGGAGCGACAAATCTATGCAGAAATTATACTTTATAGTCAATCTCCTTGCGGGCAGAGCCACTATCGGCGACAAGCTCGGCGAGATAATAGCTGAATTCAATAAAGCGCACTTCGAGGTCACGGTGCATATCACGCAGAGCGGTACAGATGCCGCAGATTCGGCGAATTACGCCTGCGAGAACGGGTTTGACCTCATCGTCTGTGCGGGCGGAGACGGTACTCTGAGCCAGTGCCTGCAGGGTATGATGAAGAGCCACAGCCGCGTGCCGATAGGCTATCTGCCTGCGGGCTCGACCAACGACTTCGCGCGGAGTCTCGGCATACCCAAGAACACGATGGACGCCGTGAAATGGATAACCGACGGCACACCCACACCCTGCGACATAGGCGGCTTCAACGGCGACTTCTTCTCGTATATCGTCGCATTCGGAGCCTTCACGAGCGTCGCGTACGAGACCTCGCAGCAGATAAAGAATATGTTCGGACACATCTCCTACGTGCTCAACGGAATGACGCAGCTGACCACTCTCCGCTCGAAGAGGATGCGCATCGAGTACAACGGCAGCGTCATTGAGGACGACTTCATCTACGGAATGGTCACGAATTCCGCGTCAGTAGCGGGACTGCTCTCGATGAACGACTTTTATCTTGACGACGGAGTATTCGAGGTCACGCTGATAAAGAAGCCCTCGAACATCGTGCAGCTCCAGCAGATAGTGCACTCGCTGCTCAATATATCGGAGGAGATAGACAAGGAGTACATCAAGTTCTTCCGCACGGACAGGATAACCTTCACGGCGCTGAACGACGAGGAGATATCGTGGACTCGCGACGGCGAGTACGGCGGAAATGCGGCTGAGAACGTGATATACAACTGTCAGAGGGCGATCTCGTTTATGATAGGCGAGCGCGGTATGCCCGCCTACGATGACCCGATAGAGAATTACCTTTCGGAGGTATAAGAAAAAACCGTAAGGGAGCACAGCTCCCTTACGTTTTTTTTGGCGTCACGCTTCTGTGTGGGCTTTACTTGTTCATTTTCCTGTACCTTGCCATAAGCGACATCAGGTCGTACTTGCACATCTCGGGCATTTTCTCCATAAGCTCCTGCTGTGTGACAAGGCAGGGATTGCGGCGGAGCTTGTCGCTGCGCTCGCCCGCACGCCAGCCGATGGAAGCCATATAGCAGCACCAGCGCCTGTGCTCGAGAGCCGCCAGCTCATACGCGAAGCTGTCGCGCTTCATAGCGTCGAGGAGCTCCTCCTCGGAGCCTATCATCTGCCATGCCGAGCCCGTATATCTCATCAGCGAGCCGTTCCTGCCGATGAGCTCCTCGAGCTTGTCGGCGAGCTCTGTACCGTTTTCGGCAGCGAGCTTGGGGATGATGTCATCCTTGACCTCGTCGTGGTAGGCAGCAGCCTTGCTTGACGAGCGGCGGAACAGCCTCAGGCGGTTCCATTCCTGCTCGGGGTCGTCCTCGGAGTTGGTCGCCGCACCCGCTTCGTCGGCGGTAATGAGCGCGATATTGTTGTAGAAGTGGTTGTAGTCCTTGGCGCTGCGGTCGATAGCGCGGTTGATTATCATATCGAGGGTTATCACGACGCTTCTGTCGTCGATGAGACAGACGTTCGCGAGAGCGCCGTCATCGGCGGAGATATACCCCGCGAGCCTGCGGTCGGTATCCATACGCATAAGTATCGGGAGCTTGAGCCCGCACTCGGAGAATATCTCCTCGAGCTGCATAGCGCAGCTGACGGAGAGGTCGATGTTCTCGAGAGCGATGACCGCGTATGTATACGGCTCGGAGCCGAGCCTGCTGCGGACGGTATCGAAGAAGCCGACGTGTGCGACGTTGAGCTCGTGGAAGTTTATTTCGAGCAGACCGTCGGCGACTCCGCTTCTCAGCACAGCCTTGTCGTCGGAGATATCGAAGCTCCCTCGGCTGAACTGATTGAGGAAGACCGCCTTTTTCGTTCTGATATTGCAGTCGAAGACGTCGATGACTATGCGGTTGCTCTCGTGCACGACGCCGAGGTTCATCGCCTGCAATACCGCCTGCTGACCGAGCTGACCGAAGCCCGCCACGAGCAGGTGGACGTTCCAGTCCTTGAGCGGCGTGTCCGTGCCCCTGTATACCGTATGGAGCGGGTGGTCGGAGTACATCTTGTGTATCTGCATTTCGGGCAGACCCACGAGCTCGAGGTCGAAGCAGGCGTCGCTGCCCGCGGCGCTGTTGTAGTATTCGGCGATGAGCCGCCCGATGCCCTCCTCCTCGCACCTGCACGACACTTTCGTACCTGCTGCGAGCCTTATCCTGTCAGGCGAGTCCTTCTCATTGAGGCGGAAGAGCTGGAGCAGCGAGAAATTGCGTATCGAGGAGCTCTCGAAGAGGATGATGTTCGTCGCGTCCTCGATGTGCGTCTTGGCGAGCAGAGCGGGGAGCTCCGTCTCCTTAGCCTTTAGCACGTCCGCGGAGTGCACGATATATCCCGTTCTGTTGAGGCGGTAGACCTCCTCGCTGGCGACGGGCTCTGCGGTCACGATATGCACGCAGACCTTCTTCGGGTCGGAGGTATTGTTCTTTATCATCGACTTCACGTCGTCGTTGTAGCCGAAGACCACGATATGGCGGCAGTTCCTGTTCCTGCGGAAGAAGATGATGAAGCGCAGTAGCCTCTCGAGGAACTTGTATATGAAGGATATCGTGCAGTACGGCGCGGTGAATACCGCGACGCAGTAGGCGTAGCCGATACCCTTGTGCAGCGGTGACGGGTCGTCCTTGATGAAGGCGACAGTGTCCTTCAGCGTGACGGTAGCCTTGAAGCCGAAGGCGTTGATACTGTTCTGCAGCACGAGCAGATACTTGAAGAACGCCTCATAGTTTCTGTAGTAGATAAGTCCCTGCGCTGTCGCTATTAGGAACGACAGCACAGCGAGCAGGAATATCAGCTGCGTAGTTCTTTTGCGGCTCTTGTTATTGTTCATTTATCTGTCCTTTCACTCTTCACCGAGAGTCGAGAGGTAACTCTTCGCGGCTTCGAGCAGCTGCTGAGTGGAGTATATCGGGAAGAAGCCTATCTTGTTGCGGTCCTTGTCGCTGATAAAGACGCTGCTGCCTGTAGCGGGAGCGCACGCGAATTCGTCTATCCTGTATCTTACGGTGAATCTCTCCTCATCGACATACCACGCCTGCGAGCCGTTCCAGATGACAAAGGCGGGGAAGCCGTCTTCAGTTGGCTGTATATCGAGCTTATCCGCGTTCGAGCTGTCGCTTTCGCGGATATCGTTGTCGTTCTCGTCAGCGAAGTCGAGGCGGCAGCTCCTGCCCGTGAAGCCGTCGGCGTTCATCTCGTAGAGGCGCGAGTCGCGGCAGAGCACGGCGAAGCTGTTGGACGTGAACGGTATCACGGAGACAGGCTCCTGACTTGTGCCGTTGAGCGATACGGTATTTTTCAGCTTTCCCGTCGAGGCGTCATAGAGAGCGACGGTGCGGTCACTGAAGAAGACGCCGACAGTCTCGCTGTTCTGCCAGAAGATACGCAGGACGTCAAGCCCCTCGTCGGCAGCGGGGTCGAATTCGAGGGTCACGTGCTGACCGAGGCTGAAATCGTGGACGATGAGGGCTTTTTTGCTGTCCTCGCCGCTGAACTGCGCATATATAGCGGCTCTGCTGTCGGAAACGGCATACATTCCGTCGATCACCTGCTTATCGAGGCTGTAGGTGTCCTCGTCCTTGACAGCCCACGGTGTGCACTTGCCGTCGGGAGTGACATATACGAGGTTCCTGTCCGAATCCGCGAGGTAGTACGCGCCCTTATCGGTGGAGACTACCTTCATACCATTTCGCTGCGCCTGCGGAGCGTCGGAGACAATATTTGACGTGCCGCTTGAAACATCGACAGTCGCTGTTATCTCGTCGCCGAAGCTGTCGCCGGGGGCGGCGTTTAACACGAGCGTATCACCGACGAAAGCCGCGCTGTGCACCTCGTAGCCCTTCAGCGTGCTGACCTCGGTCAGCTTCTCACCCTTCACGTCGTAGATGAAGAAATGCCTTACGATGTCTGAGCCGCCGTTGATGTACTTGCCGTCGGGGTAATATGCAGCCGATACAGCAGCGTATGCTCCGTCCTCGGAGACAGCGAGCACATCACGCGCGTACATATACTCGCCCGCGTCGATGTCGGTGTACGACGGGTTATCGCTGACGTACTGGATATACGCGATATTGGAGTAGTTGTCGGCAGTCGCGTACCTGCCGCGGCTGTAGCTGGATACATAGACAGCGGTGTTCATCTTCTGGACTCTGTATGCCGCGTTGTCGGAGCTGTTGCCCGTGGTGTAGTGACCGAGGCTTACAACGTACTCCTCGCCGTCCTTAACGGTGAACATCACAAGACCGTTGCGGCTGAACGACGAGTCAACGACCTCGCTGTCGAAGGGGATATAAGCGATGACAGAGCCGTCCTCGTAGTCGATGAACGAGAGCGAGAACTTTGTCATCACAGCGAGTACATCGTGGTCATAGCCCGAATCTCCCGCAGGAATGAGGAACTGCGTGCCGCCGCTCTGATAGTTTATCGGGAGCTCCGCGCTCCACTTCTGCTCCTTCATCTCGCTGTCGTAGCGGGTGAAGGAGGTCCTTGTATCGAATGCGAGCACGCTGCACGCGGTAATGAGCGGGTCACCGCCGACGAAGCCGAACGTGGTATTATTGATACCGCCGTCGTTGGCGAAGCCGACCTCGACCTCATTCCGCAGCTCAATGGAGTGGTCCTTGATGTCGAAAGCCCTGACAGCCCTGTCGTTCTCGCTGTAGACATAGAGCACGCCGTCCTTCACGGTCAGGACAGAGATATCCATAAGGAAGCCGAAGGTTGACTTTGAAGCGTCCGTGACCTTTACGGAATCGACCTCCGCACCTGTTTCGCGGTCGATAATTTCAAGGTAGATGTCATTGCCGGGGAAGGAAAGACCGCTCGGCATAACGTTCTTGTCCTGATACAGGCGGAGCACATACTTCTCGTCGAATTTCACGCTGTAGTAGGTGTTCGCCTTCTCGGAGGGATCAGCCTTCCACTTGACCTCGCCCGTTGCGCCGTCGAGACGCCATACAGTCCTGTCGTAGTTGTATACATAAACGTCGCCGCCCGTGCCCTCTTCATCGTCATCGACGGAGTGCACGAAGTTGGTGTAAATCTTGTTGAAAACGGAGCTGTTCTCATAGGTGATACTGCTCGGAGTAGCGGTAGACTCGTAGTAGGTACCAGTCTTGTCGCGGCTGACATCGAAGAAAGCCGTCAGCTCGTTGGAGCTTCCGCCCGTCTCCGAAACGAACTCGCTGTCGGTCGCCGCTATCTTCTTTATGAGGCTGCCGTTTTCGGCGTTCCAGAAGTAGATACCCGTGGCGTCCTGCGTTACTACGGACCTGCCGCCGCCCATAAACGAGAGCTTCTCTACCGCACATTCGTGCCTGAGCGCGAGCTGCGGCACGAGCTGGCTGTGCTTGAACATACCGAGCTCACGCGAGAGCGCATACTCAGCCTCGGGCAGTGCAGGAGTGCCGTCGGTCGGCACAGCCTCCACCGCCTTCTTAATAGCGGGGATAAGGCTGCTCTCCTTGAAGAGGTTCTCGGACTCGGCAGCGAGGTGTCCCGCGTTCTCGATGCGCAGGTCGATGTTCTTCGCCTCTATCTGCTCGTTCTGTTCCTTTATCTGTTCATTCTGCTTTTTTATCTTCACGTTCTTGCCGCTGATAGTCACCGCAGAGGCGACGCTGATCACGGTAATGAGCGAGAGTATGCCCGAAACTCCGCCGAAGATACGCCTTCTGCGTGCAGCTTCGCGGCGCTTCTCGCGCTGGAAGAGGTCGTTGAAGTCGCACCCGAGCAGGGGAGCGGCGATACGCAGGTACTCGGTATCGAGCTTCTTCATCGACTCCTTGAGCGTATCCGCCTTGATATTGGCAGCGAGCGGCTCGACCTCGACCTTGACCTTGACCTCCTCGCCCTTTTCGTTGGTGGTGGTCATCTCGGTATAGGTGAGCTCCTCGGGGAAGGACTCGTGCGGCTCACCGCTCACGAGGAGGGTGATGATATTCTTATTGGTATTGTCGTGGAGCGCACGGAAGCGCTGTAGCTCCTGCATACACCATTTCGACTCGGTATACTTCGGCGAGCATATCACGATGAGATACTCGGAGGTCTCGATAGCGTTCTTGATATCCTCGCTGAGGTCGCTGCTCGACTGCAGCTCCGACACATCGCGGAAGATACGCCAGTTTTCCTTGACCTTGCCGAGGTTCTTGGGCGGCTTGTAGCTTTCGAGGAGCTTCTGTAATTTCTCCGCCGCCTGCATATCGGGCTCGAGGTGGCGGTAGCTTATAAAGGCTTTGTACTTGTAATCCATATCCTTTCTCCTTATCGAAAATTAAACATACACAATAATTCTACCACATTCGCCCCGAAAATGCAAGCACTGAATTGCAGGGGCGGCGTTTCGCCGTGAATTGTAGGGTCGGCGTTTCGCCGCCCGCAAAATAACCGATAAACCGCTTGAACCGAACTGTAGGGACGCGCATTGCGCGCCCGTTCCATAATACGTAATTGCTACTACTACCCGCCGAAAGCAGACTGAGCCGTTTGTACAGACGGAGCGAGCTTGCGAGCGGCAACGTAGTTAGGGGTTCGGGGAGTGCGCTCCCCGACAGGGTCTGGGACAGAGTCCCAGCGGGTCAAGGGCAGAGCCCTTGCGGAGTCCAGAGGCAGAGCCTCTGGCGGATCGTCAAGGCAGAGCCTTGACCAGAGCCTCTGAAATGAAAAAACCGTACCACAAGGGTACGGTCTTTTCGGGGAAATTTTACTATTTTAGAAGAAGGCTTTTTCTCATGAGGCAGAGGTCGAAGGTATCTATCCTGCCGTCGCCGTCGAAGTCGGCGTTCTGCCACTTTGCGAGGTCTGCGTCCTTGTCTCCGAGGAGCCATTTGCTGAGGGTAACGAGGTCAGCGACCTCAAGCTTGCCGTCGCCGTTTACGTCGCCCATTACAGCCGCGGGAGCAGTCTCAGTGGCGGTAGTCACTGTAGTGGTGGTAGTCTCTGTTGTTGTAGTTTCTGTTGTGGTCGTGGTTGTTCCGACCTCACGCGGCGAGTATTCCTTGCCGCCTATCGCGAACAGCTCCTTTTGGAGCTCCTGATCTGCGAGCTTATATGCCTTGCGGTCGTAGTGACCCTTGATAACGGTGCCGTCGTCGGTGGTGGAATCGGGAGTAGACCAGAGCACGGGGCAGAGCTGGCGCTCGTAAGCCGCCTTGCATACGGAGCTGATGAACTTTCTTACGGAGGCGGCTTCCTTGCCCTTGGTAGGACAGCCGTACTCGCCGATGATAACGGGTATACCCTTATCGACGTAGTTGGTCTTCATCATATCCATCCAGCCGTTGAGCTCATTGTAATCTTCGTCGGTACCCCACGTACTGCGTGCCTTCGCCCATGATTCGTCCTTGTCCTCGAGAATGCAGAAGCCTGCGGGCGTGTAGTAGTGAACGGACACAGCCATTCTGTTGGCGGGGTCGTTGGGCATTTTGAAAAGAGGGTCGCAGGTACGGTCAAATCCCGTATTATATCCCGATATCAGCAGATGACGCTTTGCGTTGTTGCCGCCCGAGCCTCTTACCACATCGACGAATTTCTGGTTTATCTCATTGCAGAGAGCATACGACTCCGCCTTTCCCTCTGTACCGCCCCACGGGTTCCACAGCGACTCCCAGCCGAGCTCCTCATTCTGCGACTCGAACATCAGGTAGTCGTCATAGTCCCTGAAGCTCTCGGCTATCTGTTCCCACATATGGGAGTAGCGCTTCATACTTTCTTCCTTGTCGTCGGGGAACTTGTTGACCCAGCCGCCGTCCCAGTGAATATTGATAATGCAGTACATACCGCTTTCGAGTGTCCAGTCAACGACCTCGTGTATACGCGCGTCGTACTCGGCATTGATGGTGTAGGTGCCGTCGTGCTCCATCATATTGGACCACGCCACGGGTATGCGCAGGACGCCGAAGCCCTCCTTGGCCATACCCTCTATCATTTCCTTGGTGACAACGGGGCTTCCCCACGCAGTTTCATAGTTATTGGGCTTACCGTCGCTCCATTTGGCAATCCAGTCCTCGCCGTACCAGTCGGGGCACGCCTCGAAGGTGTTGCCGAGGTTGATACCGATACCCATATCCCTGACGAGCTCCATAGTTGTGATATCGCGCATTTCTCCCGCCGCATAGGACGGCGCGGGAGCGGACGAAGCAATGCCTGAAAGCATCATAAATGCCGCAGTTACGGATGAAACGAGCCTGTTCATCTTCATAAATGATCATTCCTCCTTGAAACGTATAAACTTCACGTACTCATTTACTGTACGTATTATACAATACAAGGAGGAATACTATCAACCCATAAAGTTTGATTTCAGTGGACGAAATATGCATTCAGCTCTTGATGAGGTTCCTGTAGCGGAGTGCGGGCAGCCCCGTGCTCGCCGCAAACTGCCTCTGAAAGTATTTGTAGTCCACATAGCCGCACTTCTCGGAGATATCGCTGATACCGAGCGAGGTAGTCGCGAGGTAGTACTTGGCTTTGGCGATACGTGCATTTATGCAGTCCTGATGGAATGGGACGCCGAAGCAGCTCTTATAGTTGCGGCGGAAGAAGTCGATGCGGTCGGTGTAGATGTTATCGCTGTCGTGCTCGAAGGTCGCCTCAGTCGCGGAGTAGATACGGTCGCGCACGGCGAGCATATCCGCGTAGTATTTATTCCTGCGGAGCGCAATGAGCCTGCGGTGCTCCGCCTTTATGAGCTCCGAGCTCTGCTCAGTGAGCTCATCGAAGCTCAGCTCCCCGCAGGGAATGGCACAGCAGGCGAAGGAGCTCGTACCCGCGTAGCCGATATAGTTTTTTTCCTGTAAGAGCACAGCTGTCAGCAGGTCGGCAATGACCTCGGGCTCGGCGTGGCTCTGGACAATGCAGACGAAGGTATCATTGCCCATATATCCCGAAATATCGTGATTTCCGCAGAACCTCGCTATCGCCTTCGACACGCCGAGGAGGGCGTCTGTCTTGCGGCGTATCTCATCGTCGTTGAGCTGCTGCGGGAAGAGGTCGATACGGAGCGTCACGAAGCAGAGCTTTCTGTTGTCGTGCACGAGCACTGCCTGATATGCGCGGCGCAGACCCTTTTTGTTGTTCATACCCGTGAGGGTGTCCCTGTACTCGGACACATTCTGACAGCTTATGAGGTAGCGGATATCGTTTTTGAGGCGGAGGAACTCCAGACCTATCGACACCGATTTCAGCCAGTGCCTGTACACGTCCTCATAGCTTGAGGCGGAGGCATAGAGCAGCGCCATATAGCCGAATAGCTTCTGTCCCGAGAAGAGGGGATTGAGGTAGCATACGGCGGCGTCGTGGTCGCGCTCGAAGAAGGCACGCAGGTCGAGGTGATCCATCTCGAAGGGCTTATCCTCGCTGAGGATACTCACCGAGCGCATTATCTCGGACCTGTCCGAATCTGCTTCGTTCCAGTCTGAGTAGAGGCAGAGGTAGATATTCTTCTTGTCCTGTATCATCCACTGGTGACCGCGGATTATCTGAATGAACTCGTCCATATCGCGGCAGAGCGTGAGCTTGTGCTCCATGGTGCTGAACAGGCTGAGGTCGGTGTAATTCTTGCGGCGCTCGGCGTTCCTGAGCTCCGAGAGCGACTGCGCCTCGTCAGCCCTGCACGGACAGCTCCCGCCGAAAACGAACTGTCCCTGCGGAGGAACAAATTCGGGCGGAGTCCTGCCCTCAAGGACGGCTTGCAGACGCTTTGCTGCGGCGGTACCGAGCGAGTGCCTGTCCCTGCGGAATGAGGTCAGCGCGGGCGTGTAGAATATCCTGATATCGGAGTATTCATAGCTCACGACTGTGACCTGCTCGGGCACGCGCACGCCCGCCTCCGAGAAGCGGCGGAGCATACCGTAAGCCATCATATCGTTAGCGCATATCACCGCCTGCGGGAGCCTCAGCTCGCCGCTTATATAGCGTTCGGCGAGCTGTTCGCCCGAGGTGAACCAGAAGTCACCGAAGAACACCTTGTCCTTGACGGGAGTTATCCCGTGAGCTTCAAGTGCCGTGAGATAGCCCTCCGCACGGCGGCGCGAGGACTCTATATGCTCCATTCCTGTGAGCAGGTCGATGTCTGTGAAGCCGTGCTCCTCTATGAGGTGGGAGGTCAGCATAGCGAGGTCGGCTCTGTCGTCGGTGTTCAGCAGGTCGCAGCCGAGCGGGCCGAACTCCGCAAGCCGCGTGCCTATGCCGATAATGGGCACGTCAGTCTCCGCGAGGACAGCCGTGATATGCCTGCGGATATTCTCCTCAACGAAGGACTCGCACAGCAGGATGATACCGCTGATATCGGGCGAGCGCACGAGGTCGTATATCTTACGCTCGCAGAGGAGGTCGTCGTCGTGCTGTACGATGTTGTATATATTCGAGAAAACGACCGTAGCATAGCCGTTCTTCTTGTTTTCGGAAATAATGCCGCCGAGGAGCTCCTTCTCCGCGAAGCCGTTCGCGAGAGCGGTAACAACGGCGATAATAGGACGTTTTGAACTCATAGCGTCACCCCGTGTCATATAGTGGTTACATTCATTATAGTACACGGGAGCAAAAAAATCAATAGAAAAATCCGAATTTTATCCACTGAAAACACAAAAAATGAGTTTCAATTCCGAGTGAAATGGTGTATAATTATCCGCAATGCTCTCTCCGTATCTTTCGGAGGGAGCTTTTTCTTGACACATCGGCTTATACGGGATATAATTAATGTGTACTCAATAACCGCCGTTAGGCGGTTATTGCCCCGAACTTCGTTCGGGGTGCGCAAATTCTTTGATAATATATGGAATTTGCGCATTACATTAATTATCATAGAGCCGCAAATACGGTTAATAACAGATTTTGGAGCGATAATATGGTATATACAGTCACATTCAATCCCGCGATAGATTATGTAGTCCACACAGACGGGCTGAAAACGGGCGGCGTGAACCGCTCGGCACGCGAGGAGATATACATCGGCGGCAAGGGGATAAACGTGTCGGCGGTGCTCGCGGAGCTCGGGGTGCAGTCGATAGTTCTGGGCTTTACGGCGGGGTTCACGGGCATAGCTATCGAGCGCGGGGTATGCTCGATGGGCATAGAGGCGGACTTTGTGCGCCTGAAGAGCGGCAATTCCCGCATAAATGTCAAGATAAAGACGGACGCCGAGACCGAGCTCAACGGTCAGGGACCCGTGATAGACGAGCAGGCGATAGCGGAGCTCTTCGCGAAGCTCGACCGCCTCAAAGGCGGCGACACGCTGATACTTGCGGGCAGCATACCAAGCAGTCTGCCCTCCGACATATACGAGCACATACTCGAACGCCTTGCGGGCAGGGACATCATCACAGTCGTTGACGCGACAGGGGAGCTCCTGCTGAACGTGCTGAAATACCGTCCCTTCCTCATCAAGCCGAACAATTTCGAGCTGGAGGATATGTTCGGCGTGGAGTTCGAGTGCGATGACGAGATAGCCATCTATGCGAAGAAATTGCAGGATATGGGTGCACGGAACGTCCTTGTCTCTATGGCGGAGAGGGGAGCACTGCTGCTCGACGAGAGCGGGGAGCTCCACAGGTGCGGAGCCTGCACAGGTGAGCTTGTCAACTCGGTCGGCGCGGGCGACTCGATGCTTGCGGGCTTTGTGGCGGGACTGCCCGAGGGCAGTGATTACGCCTTGAAGCTGGGTACAGCCTGCGGCGGAGCGACAGCCTTCTCGGACTGGCTCGCGAAGAAGCCGCTTATCGACGAGCTGATGGCACGGCTGTAATTGTGTGGGACGTCGAGGACGCCGTCCCCTACACAGCTATCAATCGCGGCGATAAACTGGCGTTATGAATATCTCCCACGCGAAACTTTCGGTTTCGCGCTGTAGTCTGTTCGGAGCGGAAGTTATCTCCGCGCGGCAAAAAAAGCTTGCAATTTTCAGCAGACTGTGCTATAATAAAAAACGCAGGGGAGCTTGTGAGACAGGCTGAGAGGAAGGTGCTACCTTCGACCCGTTACCTGATTTGGATAATGCCAACGTAGGGAGCTGAACAATGTTGATTTGCGACGGCTTCATTCAGCCGCCGCTTTTTTGTTGGGAGGAATGGAAATGCTGACAATTAACGGAAAAGAGTACGACCTCAGCGGAAAGACCGTGTCTGAGGCTCTTGCGGAGCTCGGCTACGGCGAGCAGAAGGTGGCAGTGGAGCTCAACGAGTCCATCGTGCCGAAGGCTCAGTACGCGACGACAGTGCTGTACGAGGGCGACCACCTCGAGGTAGTCCGCTTCGTGGGAGGCGGCTGATATGGCGATACCCACAAGGGAGGAGATGTACCGCGCACTTGAGGAGCGCCACGGCGCGGAGCTTCAGCGGAAACTTGCGGCGGCGAGCGTAGCTGTGTGCGGACTGGGCGGACTCGGCTCGAACATCGCGATACACCTTGCGCGTGCGGGAGTCGGCAGGCTGCATATCCTCGACTTCGACCGCGTGGACATCTCGAATCTGAACCGCCAGCAGTATTTCCCCGAGCAGCTCGGGCAGTACAAGTCCGACGCGCTGTATGATACGCTGTCGAGGATAGCGCCGTACTGCGATATCCGCCGTGACTGCGTGAAGCTCACAGAGGAGAATATCCCCGAGCTCCTGCACGGCGAGGACATCATCTGCGAGGCATTTGACAAAGCCGACCAGAAGGCGATGCTGGTGAATACGGTGCTGGAGAGGCTGCCCGAAAAGTACCTGATATCGGGCTCGGGTATGGCGGGGCTGTCCTCCGCGAACAGGATAGTCACGCGGCGTGTGACGAAGCGCTTCTACGTCTGCGGAGACGGCGAGAGCGACGTTGCGGACGGTCTCGGACTGATATCGGCGAGAGTGGCGGTCTGCGCGGCACACGAGGCACATATGGCGATACGCATAATCGCTCAAGAATACGATGTTTAAGGAGTTTTTACAATGAAAGACGACAAGCTCATAATAGGCGGGCGCGAATTCGGCTCCCGCTTCATACTTGGCTCGGGCAAGTACTCGCTGAGCCTTATAGAGGCGGCGGTCAACTACGCGGGCGCGGAGATGATAACCCTCGCGGTGCGCCGCGCGAACACAGCCGAGAGCGAGAATATCCTCGACTACATACCCAAGGGCGTGACGCTTCTGCCGAACACCTCGGGCGCAAGAAATGCGGAGGAGGCAGTGCGTATCGCACGTCTTGCACGCGAGCTCGGCTGCGGCGACTTCGTGAAGATAGAGATAATGCGCGACACGAAGTATCTGCTGCCCGACAATCAGGAGACCATTAAAGCTACCGAGATACTTGCGAAGGAGGGCTTCGTGGTAATGCCCTATATGTACCCCGACCTCAACGCCGCCCGCGACCTCGTAAACGCGGGAGCAGCTTCGGTAATGCCGCTTGCGTCGCCTATAGGCTCTAACAAGGGACTTGCCACGCGCGACTTCATACAGATACTCATTGACGAGATAGACCTGCCGATAATCGTGGACGCAGGCATAGGCAGACCCTCGCAGGCTTGCGAGGCAATGGAGATGGGAGCCGCGGCAGTTATGTCGAATACGGCGCTTGCGACGGCGGGCGACCTGCCTGTAATGGCGGAGGCTTTCAAGCAGGCGATAGAGGCAGGCAGAAAGGCATATCTTGCGGGACTCGGACGCGTACTCACACGCGGAGCCTCGCCGTCGGACACTCTTATCGGATTCCTGCACGACTGACAAGGGCGCTGCCCTTGACCCGCCAGAGGCTCTGCCTCTGGACTCCGCTGGGGCGCCGCCCCAGACCCTGTCGGGGAGCGCACTCCCCGAACCCCTAACTACGAGCCCGCTCGTAAACTCGCTTACTTCGTACAAATGGCGCAGTCTGCTTTCGGCGGGTAGCAATTTGTAGGGGACGGCGTCCTCGACGTCCCATAATTTAAAGATAAAACGAATTGGAAGTAATACAAATGGACAACAACTACTTTGTGGATTCGGATAAGCTGTCCGAAGCCGCACTTGAAAAGAAGCACCGCTTGGAGAACGACCCGTCCTCGCGCACCGACCATATGCAGTATATGGAGGGCATGGAGCAGATAAGCTCGGACATACGCGAGCGCGTCATATCGGAGATGAAGAGCTACGACTACGGCAGGTACACGCCTGCGGACGTGCTCCGCGCACTGAGGCGCGATACGTGCTCGGTCGAGGACTTCAAGGCTCTCCTGTCACCTGCGGCAGAGCCCTTCCTCGAGCAGATGGCAGAGCGTGCACGCCTTGAAACGCAGAAGCACTTCGGCAACACGGTCTACCTGTTCACGCCGCTGTATATCGCCAATTACTGCGAGAACTACTGCGTGTACTGCGGCTTCAACTGCTACAACGACATACGCCGTATGAAGCTCTCAATGGAGCAGATAGAGCACGAGATGAAGGTTATCTCAGAGAGCGGTATGGAGGAGATACTGATACTCACGGGCGAGAGCCGCACGCAGAGCCCTGTTGAATACATCGGCGAGGCTTGCAGGCTCGCGCGGAAGTATTTCCGCCTTGTCGGCATAGAGATATACCCCGTGAATACCGACGAGTACCGCTACCTCCACGAGTGCGGCGTCGATTACGTCACCGTATTTCAGGAGACCTACGACAGCGACCGCTACGAGCAACTCCACCTCCTCGGACACAAGCGCGTTTTCCCGTACCGCTTCGAGGCGCAGGAGCGCGCTCTTATGGCGGGTATGCGCGGAATAGCGTGCTCGGCTCTGCTCGGGCTTTCCGACTTCAGAAAGGACGCCCTCGCGAGTGCGCTCCACGTCTACTATTTACAGCGCAAGTACCCGCACGCGGAGATATCTCTCTCGTGCCCGAGACTGCGCCCGATAGTCAACAACGAGAAGATAAACCCGCTTGACGTCCACGAAAAGCAGCTCTGTCAGGTGCTGTGCGCGTACAGGATATTCCTGCCGTTCTGCGGTATCACGGTGTCCTCGCGCGAGAGCGAGAGCTTCCGCAACGGCATTGTCAAGATAGCCGCGACGAAAATTTCCGCAGGAGTTTCCACGGGCATCGGCGACCACGAGAGCAAGTACACAGGCAAGGAAAACGACGAGGCGGGCGACGAGCAGTTCGAGATAAGCGACGGCAGAAGCCTCAAGAAGATGTACGACGATATGTCGGGCGAGGGCTTGCAGCCCGTGCTGAACGATTACCTCTATGTATAACATAATTTGTGTGACGAACAGGCGGCTGTGCGGGGACTTCCCCTCGCAGCTGCGAAAAATAGCCGAAGCGAAGCCGAAAGCGGTGATACTCCGCGAGAAGGACATCACTCCGCAGGAGTACCGCTCCCTCGCAGAGCAGGCAATGCAGATATGCGCGGAGCACGGCGTTCCCTGCGTACTTCACAGCTTCACGGATGTCGCCGCGGAGCTCGGGGCGGAGGCGATACACCTTCCCCTACACATACTGGCGGAGCTCACCGCCGAGGAAAAGGCTTTCTTCCGCATTATCGGAGCCTCGTGTCACTCAGTCGCGGACGCTCTGAAAGCGCAGGAGCTCGGCGCGGCGTATATCACCGCGGGACACGTTTTCGCCACCGACTGCAAGCGCGGACTTCCTCCGCGCGGACTTGACTTCCTGCGGGAGGTCTGCTCCGCCGTGAGCATACCCGTGTACGCTATCGGCGGCATAAACGCCGAAAATTACGGCTCCGTGCTTGACACGGGAGCGGCGGGAGCCTGCGTTATGAGCGGGCTGATGACCTGTACCGAGCCGAGCGGATATCTTCGCGGATTTGCAGATTAATTGAGAGCCATTAGCCATTAGCTATGGAGTTCGCTTCGCTCACATTTTTATAAGTCGGCGTAAGGCAACACCGCAAGCTAACGGCTAAAGGCTAACAGCTGAAAAATGAGAGGAGAGTGAGAGCAGATGAGATTTTCACCCGAAATGCTCACCCTTTACGCTATAACAGATAATGCCTGCCTGCGCGGGCGCGACCTTGCGGAGCAGGTTGAGCTCGCACTACAGGGCGGCGTGACGTGCGTACAGCTACGTGATAAGGAGCTCGATACGGACGAGCTCGCCGAAAAAGCGCGAATCCTCGTGCCGATATGCCACAGGTATGGGGCACCGCTGATAGTCAATGACGACTACCGCGCGGCTATGCTGAGCGGTGCGGACGGAGTACACGTCGGCATTGAGGACGCTCCCGTCGCTGAAATAAGGCGTATCGCGGGCGAGGACTTCATCATCGGCGCGACCGCAAAGACCGTGGAACAGGCGCGTGCGGCTCAGAAAGCGGGCGCGGATTACCTCGGCGTGGGAGCTGTTTTCCCGTCGCCGACCAAGAAGAATGCCATTCGCATTACTCCCGAAAATCTGCGTGAGATAGCCGAGAGCGTGAAGCTCCCGATATGCGCGATAGGCGGTATCACGGCGGAAAATGTCGGTGAGATAAGCGGCTGCGGACAGCGCGGCATTGCCGTAGTTTCCGCGGTTTTCGCCGCAGACGATGTGAAGTCGGCGGCAGAGCTGCTCCGAAAAAAGGCAGAGGAGGGGACTGCGCTATGAAAAAGGCACTTACAATCGCGGGAAGCGACTCCTCGGGCGGAGCAGGAATACAAGCCGACATCAAGACTATGACAATGAACGGCGTCTTTGCAATGAGCGCGATAACGGCTCTGACGGCGCAGAATACCACGGGCGTGACGGGAGTCCTCGACACGCCGCCCGATTTCCTCGCGGCGCAGATAGACGCGGTATTCAGCGATATCCGCCCCGACGCGGTCAAGATAGGTATGGTCTCGTCGGCGGAGATAGCCGAGGTCATTGCGGACAGGCTCGCCTACTGGGAAGCCGAAAATGTCGTAGTTGACCCCGTTGCGGTCGCGACGAGCGGCTCTGCGCTGAGCTCCGATACGGCGTATGAAGCAGTGAAACGGCTGCTGTTTCCGCTTGCTGAGGTCATCACGCCGAATATCCCCGAGGCGGAGCTCATTTCGGGCATGAGGATAGCCTCCGCGGACGATATGGAAGCCGCAGCTATGGCGATAACCGATAAATTCGGCTGTGCGACGCTCTGCAAGGGCGGTCACGCGACCAACGACGCCAACGACTTCCTATGCTGCCCCGACGGCACGTCGTACTGGTTCGAGGGGCGGCGCATAGACAACCCGAACACGCACGGCACGGGCTGCACGCTTTCGAGCGCTATCGCGGCGGGACTTGCCAAGGGGCTGCCGCTTGAAGAGGCGATAGCGCAGGCAAAGGAGTACATCTCAGGCGCTCTCGCGGCTATGCTCGACCTCGGAAAGGGGAGCGGTCCGCTCGACCACGCATTTTCAATGCGTAATTCGTAATGCGTAATGCGGAATTAGAGAGCTCAGATAATGGGACGTCGAGGACGCCGTCCCCTACATTACGTTGATTCGCGCGATTGCGTAAGGGGCGGGACGCCGAGGGCGGCGTCCCCTACATTACGTTACCGCAAGTCGTTCTGTAAGGCACGGGCGTATGATATCCGCCCCTACAGATGCTTCCGCGTGATGACCGTTTCTATAAGGGGTGCGGAAAAGGCGTTTTTGCAACGGAAAACCGTTGATTATCAGAAAATATTTTTTCAACCTTGTATGGTTGCATAAATCGGAAGGCCGCAGACAGCGCTTGTTTGTCTGCTCTGACATAAAATCAAATCTGAAAGGAATTAAACCAATGAGAGAATACAGCACACAGATGGAAGCCGCCAAGAAGGGTATTATCACTCCCGAAATGAAGATAGTCGCCGAAAAGGAGCACATGGACGCGGAAAAGCTCCGCGGGCTCGTTGCGACAGGCGAGGTGGCTATCCCCTGCAACATCAACCACAAGTCCATTTCTCCCGAGGGTATCGGTAAGAATATGAGGACGAAGATAAACGTAAACCTCGGTATATCGGGCGATAAGAATGACTACGACATGGAGATGGACAAGGTCGATATGGCGATAAAGTTCGGCGCGGAGGCTATCATGGACCTCAGCAACTACGGCAAGACCAACACCTTCCGCAAGGCTCTCGTCGAGAAGTCGCCCGCTATGATAGGCACCGTGCCGATGTACGACGCTATCGGCTACCTCGAAAAGGACCTCCTCGAAATTACCGCGCAGGACTTCCTCAAGGTCGTTCGTGCTCATGCCGAGGAGGGCGTGGACTTTATGACCATCCACGCTGGTATCAACCGCCGCGCTGTTGAGGCGTTTATGCGCGATAAGAGAAAAATGAACATCGTTTCCCGCGGAGGCTCGCTCCTCTTTGCGTGGATGATGATGACTGGCAACGAGAACCCCTTCTTCGAGTTCTACGACGATGTACTCGATATCCTCCGCGAATTCGACGTTACTATCAGCCTCGGTGATGCGCTCCGTCCCGGCTGTATCGACGACTCCACAGACGCGGGTCAGATTGCGGAGCTCATCGAGCTCGGTGCGCTCACAGAGAGAGCTTGGGCTAAGGACGTGCAGGTAATGGTCGAGGGTCCGGGACATATGGCTATGAACGAGATCGCCGCGAATATGAAGCTCCAGAAGCGTATCTGCCACAATGCGCCGTTCTACGTGCTCGGACCTCTCGTTACGGATATAGCTCCGGGCTACGACCACATCACCTCTGCTATCGGCGGTGCTATCGCCGCGGCTAACGGTGCGGACTTCCTCTGCTATGTTACTCCCGCCGAGCACCTCCGTCTGCCCGACGCGGCTGACGTAAAGGAGGGCATTATGGCGAGCAAGATTGCTGCTCACGCTGCCGACATCGCCAAGGGTATCCCCAATGCCCGCGACATCGACAACCGTATGGCTAAGGCTCGTCACGAGCTCGACTGGGAGGAGATGTTCAAGATCTGTATCGACCCCGAAAAGGCTCGCGCTTATTACGAGAGCACGCCCGTTTCCGAGCGCCATACCTGCTCGATGTGCGGCAAGATGTGCGCTGTTCGTACTACCAATATGATCCTCAACGGAGAAAAGGTGGAGTTCTGTTCTGAGAAGTGAGAGCAGTGCGGGACGTCGGGTGACTCCCTACAGTGTAGGGAGATGTCAGCGAAGCTGACAGAGGGTATAGGCGGCTGTTAGCCGCGTCGTCCCCTACATTATTTCGTTGTAGGGACGCGCATTGCGCGTCCGCAATCCCTGCAAAACAACGGACGACCAATGGTCGTCCCTACAGAGATAGCGTTGATTCGTGCTGATGCGTAAAGGGTGCGGGCGCACGGAATGCGCCCCTACTATTTGGTAAGGCTCGCGGCAGTAAACTTGCCGTCTATTTCGGTGAGCGAGTTTACGAGTGACCGCGCGAATCTGCAGCGCGGACACCGCGCCGTAGCCCGCTCGCTTTGCTCGCTCAGTCTGTACAAACGGCTCAGTCTGCTTTCGGCGGGTAACAATGTATGAAGATACAAAAAAGCTCCGAACACGAGGTTCGGAGCTTTGCTTTTACTTTTTGAGTATGAATGCCGATACAAGTATCAGTGCACACGCTGACAGGCTCGCGACTACGCCTATCGCCGAGACTATCTTGCTCGGTGTGCCGAATTTCGACTTCCTGCCGATAAGCGGTATCAGTCCCAGTATGATGCCCAGTACCTCGGGAACTATCAGCACGCCGCAGGTCACCAGTCCGATAACACCGCACACGGCGGATATTATCGCGAGAACAAGTCCGCGCGTCTCGTGCTTTACGAAAGACTCAACGGGTTTTGTATCCACCAGCTTCGCCGCGGACGCTACCTTGTCCATTATCGGCTTGTCGGGATTCTTCACCTCGGAAACGAGCTGATTCAGCAGCGGTGTCTCGTCCACTGATGCGAGGTCTGCCGCCGTTGCCATTCTCGTCACGTTATGTACCGCCGAGCTCGTAGCGTCTGAGCTGAACGACTTGTTCGGTCTTACGTTCAACTTCTCTATTATTACGCCGTTCTGCATTTTTGACTCCCTGATGTCGCTCGCGGGAGTGTAAGCGGGCTCGGGCTTTGCTGCGGGCGCGGGGGCGGCGGCTTTCGGCTTGAGGTCAACAAGCTCGCCGTCAAGAATGGGGTCGTAGCAGTGTATCGGGTCGAGCACCTCGGTGTTGCCGCAGTACGGACAGGTCATCAGTCCCTTGTGCCTGTCAACGTCCATAACGCCCGTACAGCTCGGGCAAGCTGTATTTATCGGGTTCTCCTGACGCTTCCGCTGGAGCTCCTTTATCTCCTCGCGGTGTCTCTTATCAAGACCTTTTTCCACGAATTCGCGGCGGGTGCGCTCCTCCTCCTGAGCTATGGTGCGCTTGGTCTGCTCCTGCTCGCGGGCGATAGCCTCCTCCTTTTCGAGGGTGCGGCGGTGGTCCTCGGCAACCTTATTCACGACATTGGTCGCTGTACCCATTGCCGAGTTGACGATGGAAGCGATAAGTTCATCTTTCATTCTGCAGTTCCTCCTATATCACAGCGGATACCGTATACACCTATTATAACATATATGAGCCGAAATAGCAAGAGCTTCGCCGATATCGGGAGTTGCAGGAGTGGTATATTACAAGTTGTAATAATCTTGAGGCATAAAACTGTTCGGACAAATAATGATTGTACATCTATCACAATAAAAAAGCGGCGCAAACAGCACAAAGTTATCACAATAACGAACTTAACGATTTATCAATAATATGTTCATTTACTATTGACAAACAATACATAATGTATTATAATATAGCTGTAGGATTATATCCTAAACTATGATTGGGGGTGCAATTATGAAAAAGAAAAATCTAAAGGGCTTCACTCTTATCGAGCTCATCGTTGTAATTGCTATCATAGGTGTGCTCGCAGCGATACTTGTTCCAACCATGCTCGGCTATGTGAAAAAGTCGAAGCGTGCAGCCGATGTTGCAAACGCGAGAGTCATACATACCGATGTCGTCGATATGATACTCGAGATCGACGAGGCAAACGAATCCTTCTACAATAAGTCCAACAGTGCGACCGTTTTACAGAAGAAGGACGCGCTCTCCAACAGCAATTACGACCTTGTTCTCGTGGCGTACCTCGACGGCGGACGCGGCGCGGACGGCTCGGGCAAGGTTTGGACTCCGATAGACGCTAATCAGCAGGACTTCTGCGACTACCTGAACAAGCGGCTTGACTACAAGGCCTCCGACAGCAATGTCAAGATGAGGATAAAGTACAGCGCGGCAGGCGGCGAGAAGTACAACCGCTGGTATATCGGCTACAGAAAGGAAAGCAACGCGATGATAGAGGTCTGGGTCGGCGACGGCGGCAGCGGCGTCGGAACTCCTCAGCTGTGCCTGTATACTCAGGTCAACAAGTCGATGACAGGTACCGACGACTGATGATAACCAAAAATTGCGGAGTCTCCCGAACGGGAGACTCTTTTTTGCTTAATTAAAGCTAAAATGCTTGTTTTAATTGACATTGCGGGAAGTCTGTGGTATTATTAATGTTGGCAAAATAATAATTTTTTATACGGATTATAGCCGCTTTGTGCGGATATCATACACTTTTGATACTTCTTCGCCTGCTTGTGAGAGGAGCGCAATTTATGAATAAGCTCGTTGCTTTTTTGTCCGCGGCTGTCGTGGCGGCGGCTTCTATACCCTTTCTTGGAGGTGCTGATTCTGTGGCGGGAGATACTGACACTATTAAAATAATGTGTATCGGTGACTCTATCACCGACGGCTATGTGCCCGATTATGCGGGCTCTTACCGAAAGTTCATCTATCACGGGCTGACCGAAAAGGGCTACAATATAGATATGGTCGGAAGCAAGGACGGCGGATATGCTCCCACCTATACCGACAGCGCAACAGGGGAGAGCTTTGAGTTCGACAACGAGAATACGGGCTACAGCGGCTATTCGATAAAGGCTTATCCCGGCAGGAACGGAATACTCGAGACGCTTCAGCAGACCAATTGCCTTCAGGAGAAGCAGCCCGATATCGTCACGCTTCAGATAGGTACGAATAATATAATAGATAACCACGATATGAGCGGGAGCAGGGGAGACCTTGAGGAGCTCATCACCTATATCCTTGAGAATATCCCCGAGGATTCGGCGCTCTTTGTTACGGGTATACCCGACCTCGACCCCAACCGCGAGGGCGTGTACGACTGGTTCTCGAACTACCGCCACTCCGCCGACTGGCAGACGCAGTACGACGACGCGACGGCAGAGGCTAATATCCACAAGGCGGTCGCGGAGTACAATACTATAGTTGAGACGACCGTGAAGCAGATGCAGTCAACGCATAAGAATATCCGCCCCGCCTATGTGCAGACCGCAGTAACAGATGTGAAGTCACAGCTCTTCGACGGTGTTCATCCGAATAACGTCGGCTATAAGGCTATGGGCGAATACTGGACCGACCTCCTCGCCGACTACTTCGGCGGCGGTGCTGCGAGCGGGACAACAACGACTGCAACGACTGCAACTTCAACCGAGACGACCACTGCAACGACAACAACTACTACCACGGCTTATCAGCTGCCGAGATACGGGGTGTCCGACCTCGTGCTGCTCAGCAGATTCCTGCTCGGGGAGAAGGTATCGCCCTTCGATGAGCACACGCGGCAGAGGTACGATATGTGCGGGGACGGCAGGCTCGATATGTTCGACCTCGTGCAGATGAGAAGATACCTGTGCGAGAACCCTTTATGGGACTGAGACAAGATTCCACAAAGCTGTCACAAATATTACTAAGAGTTTACTTATTTTTGGTAATACTTTAAGACTATTTTAAGACTGGAAATATATAATAACATCAGAAAATCACGAAAGGAGTTGAGTGTGAAGCGGCAGGGATGCCGTCACGTCCCACGAAGCTGCCGTGTTCACGGACATATGGCTATCAATACCTTTGCAAGGAAAGAGATAAAGTTCCTCCTCGATATGGAACAGTATAAGCTCCTCGTCGAAGAGATACACAAGTATATGGAGCCCGATAAGTATTGCGTAGGCGGCAAGGAATACGGGATATACAATATATACTATGATACCCCCGACGACTATCTCATCCGCGAGTCCCTCTCAAAGCCATATTACAAGGAGAAGATAAGGCTCCGCAGCTACTATTCACCTGCGTCGGAGGATTCTCTCGTTTTCCTTGAGATAAAAAAGAAGATCGGCGGTATCGTTACTAAAAGGCGCGTCTCCATGACCCTCGCGGAGAGCGCTGAGTACCTCGCCACACGCAAAAAGCCCGCGGCTAAGAAGTATATAACGGGTCAGGTGTTCAGCGAGCTTGACGCCTTCCTCGACCACTACCCGATACAGCCCAAGCAGTACATCAGCTACCAGCGCGAGGCGTTCTTCGGCAAGGACAACAACGACTTCCGTCTCACCTTCGACAGGAAGATAACCGAGCGCCGCTATGACCTCGGGCTCGACTATGCAAGCTACGGCAACCAGATCATCCGCCCCGACCAGCGCCTTATGGAGATAAAGGTCGGCGATGCGATGCCCGACTGGCTCGTGCGCAAGCTCTCGGAGCTCGGTATCTATAAGACCAGCTTCTCGAAGTACGGCAGGGCTTATACCAACTTCGTGCAGGAGCAGGCTTCGGCTAACGAGCGTATCTACGTCTCGGGAATAGCTGTTGTGAAAAATAATATCTTAATGAACAGGAGTGTGTGAGTATGTTGAATGCAGTAAGTTTATTCGGTAACATCCTCAATGACATAGACGATGACTCTATATTCACCAGTGCTTCGTCCGATACTTCAGTCGGAGCAGGACAGTTTTTCATCTGCGTGGGAGCAGCACTTGTGCTCGGCTTCCTCATAAGCCTTATCTATATCGCCACCCACCGCAAGGAGGGCTACGCTCAGAGCTACGTTATGACGATGATAATGCTCCCCCCGATAATCGCCCTTATCCTCATCCTTATCAATTCTACCGCAGGAGCTCTCACGCTCGCGGGTGCGTTCACCCTTGTGCGATTCCGAAGCGTCGCGGGTGACCCGAAGGATATAGCCTATATCTTCTACGCAATGGCAACGGGCGTTGCCTGCGGTATCGGCTATATCGGCTTCGCATTCGTATTCTTCATCACTCTCGGTATCGTGATGTTCGTTTTCACCGAGCTGAACTTCGGTGCGAGCAAGTCCAAGAATATGACGCTCAAGATCACCATTCCCGAGAACCTCGACTATCAGGGCGTGTTCGACCCCGTGCTCGAGAAGTACACGACATTCCACAAGCTCAGAAGAGTAAAGACCACAAACTTCGGCACACTGTTCGAGCTTATCTACTCCGTTGACGTCAAGGACGACATCGACCAGAAGAAATTCATCGACGAGCTCCGTGCTCTCAACGGCAATATGACCATCAACCTCGTATTCTTCAAGTACGACGACAAGGTTTATGAGTCCTGATAAATGACCCTCCCCCTTAAATATAATAACCCCTACGCGGAGCTTGTCAGACCTGTTGGGCGGGTCTGACAATTTCCGTATCTGTGCATAAATGAAGGAGAATTGCTATGAACTACAGAAAGCTCGCAGCCATTGCAGCTGCACTTACTATGCTGACCTCTGCCGTATCGTGCGGAAGCGACTCTGACGGCGGTGATACTGCCGATACCACCTCCGCTGTATCTGCCGAGGCATCGACCGATGCGTCGGGAGAGTCCGCGACTACGGGTACGGGCACGACCACGACCTCCAAGAAGTCGGACAAGACAACGACCGAAAAGACTACCAAGTCCTCGAAGGCTACAACTACTACCGCTAAGGCGGGCAGCTCGGCTTCGGGCAGCACTGCTGCGGGCGGCAACAGCTCGGGCGGTTCGTCGGGCGGTTCGTCGGGCGGAGCGGCTACGACGCAGGCGGCTTCGGGCGGCGGCTCGTCCTCGCAGGAGACTACCTCCGAATCGGGCGAGAAGGTCTATGACGGTGAGATAAAGCTCGGCTCGTCTCCTACCGTAAGCGGAAGCGGTGTTACCGTTGACGGCAAGACCGTGACGATAACAACGGGCGGCGACTATATCTTCACGGGAACTGTCAGCGACGGACAGATACGCGTGAATGTCCCCGGAGACGATGAAAATGTATCGATCGTTCTCAATGGCGTGGATATCTCCAATTCGACTGCTCCCGCTATATATATCGAGGACGCCAAGCGCTGCACCATCAAGCCCAAGGACGGCTCGGTCAACTACCTCAGCAGTGACTGTGAGAAAAAGGGTAATAAGGAGGCAGGTGCGATATTCTCGAACGATACCGTCAGACTCAAGGGTAACGGCACGCTGAATATCACTGCTACGGCTGCTCACGGTATCAACTCCGATGACGACGTTATCATCGAGAACGGTACATACGTGATAAATTCGCGCAAGTCGGGTATCATCACGAACAACGGCGTTACAATGAATGACGGCGATGTGACTATCTTCGGCGGCACCAACGGCATCAAGGCAAAGGGCGACGACGACGAGGTCGGCACGATAAACATCAACGGCGGAACAATGCATATCGCGGGCGGTACCAAGGAGGAGAAGCACTCCATCTATGCGGCGGTATTCAACTATTCGGGCGGTACTGTGTTTGCTGCGGGCAATAAGTTCACCGCGCCCAGCACGTCGGCAAGCCCGTATGTCGGATTCGGCTTCAAGAACGGCGGAACCGCTGACACCGACCTGACGTTCTACGTCAACTGCAAGGAAGTCGGCAGCCTCACTCCGCACAAGGACTTTATGTCGGCGGTAATGTTCCTGCCCGACCTCAACGTCGGCGATACGGTTGCCATTTCCGTGAACGGCAAGAAGTCCGAGGAGTTCACTGTCGAAGGCACAAAGAACGAATTCACCGTCGCCTGAGCTGGCAATACGAGCCGCGGGAGAGATGACCGCGTACCTATATAGCAGTATTATGTAGATCTACTGGGGAAGAACCTTTCTGAGGAAAGGTTCTTCCCCAGACCCTTTTCCAAAGACTTTTAGTCCAAATTTTTGCCCCATAGGGTACTCCAAAAACGAGAGAACTTGCGCTTTTTCATTCTTTCGAGAGTACCCTATGGGGCAAAATTAAAATTGAAAGTTTTAGGAAGGGAGTTTGAGGGTGACTCCCCGCAGTGCGGGGAGATGTCGCGAAGCGACAGAGGGGACCGCCGCCGTAAGCGGGGACACTTTTCCAAAAGGTTTTCCCTCAATAAGCTCTCGTATTACTTCAATATGAGTATAACGGTTATGTCTCTGCCATTTTGTATTATTCAGTTCGCAGCTTCTTATGTGCAGCCTTGTACTCGTACATCAGGCGGTCGGCTTCCTTTAGCTTTTCGTCGAGCGCGTCCTTCTCCGCAGCGGAGAACACCACGCAGCCTATACTTGCCGAGACATCGAACGCTCTGCCCGCCTGCGAGGAGTTCTTGTCCGCGAGGGTCTGCTCGAAGGCTCTGATACGTGCATTGCCGTCCTGCTCTGTGAGAGCTCCCGCGGCAATGATAACGAACTCGTCGCCGCCGATGCGCACTACTATATCGTCCGCGTCCGATACCGTCCTCATCGCCTCCGCAATGGAAATCAGACCGAAATCGCCGTGCTCGTGACCGAAGTGGTCGTTTATGTATTTCAGCCCGTCCATATCTATCATCCATATCAGGATATTGTCGCCCGCGCCGAGGCTCTCCTTGCGGCGGTCGTACATCATTTCCAGACCGCGTCTGTTAAGCAGACCCGTCAGCGGGTCGCGGACAGAATAATCAATGAGCTTGCTCACTACTCTCACCATATGCAGCGAGTTGTTGACATTTCTCAGCCACAGCGTTGAGACCTCGTCAGCCGTGCGCTTGGCGTCAATAGCGGTTTGCAGTACCGCAAAGCCGATCGTATCATCGCTGAAATGCGATGGCAGGAAGTAGAACACCACGGGCTGGTCGCGCTCCTCGTCGAGCGCGGGGAGCATCTGCTCCGTCGGGAAGTCATACTGCTCGGAATCGGCGGAATATCGCGGCTCATTTTCGTACACGGTCTCATTCTGCGGTATACAACGCAGCACACAGCGCATAGTGTCGGGGTAGCCTGTCACACAGTGCTTTGAGGTATCGCTCCAGTCAGTCCTCAGCACGAGGTAAAAGCGGCGGTACGGCTGGAGCAGATACGCAACATCGGTTATGGTATCAAGTATCTTATCCTTGTCCTGAACGACGGACAGCGTCTCGAACATATAGCTCTCGTGAAGTCCCTGCATATCGTTGACAGTCAGGCTTCCGTCGGCATTTTTCATGCGCTCGTTCGGATTCAGTCCCGCACCGTAGAGGCGGCGGAGGTCATCCGCGTTCTGTATACAGCCGCAGCTGACGCCCGTGCGCACGCCCGAATCAGTCAGCTGCTCTATCCCGACCTCGGGGACATCGGGCTCTATCTTTCCGTGTATGAGATTAACAGCAGAAGCCGCCATACTGTAGACATCGGGGGTATAGGTCGTAATGCTTATGGAGTTGAACAATGCCTCCTTAGTGGCATCATAGCCCGTGACGCGCACCTGCTCGGGCACCCTTATACCGCCGCTTATCAGGCGGTTTGCAAGAGCGATAGCCATATAATCGTTTGCACACACGACGGCATCGGGTATAGCGACCTCGCCCGAGATGATACGGTCGGCGAACTCCTCGCCGCTCGTATACCAGAAGTTGCCGTAGAACACGTTATCCTGCGACGCATCGAGCCCCTCAGCCCTCATCTGCTCGCAGAACGCCTCTGCGCGTCCCTCCGAGACTGAATAGTCCTTCGGACCCGTGAGGCAGTATATCCTTTTGCAGCCGTGCTCGCCGACAAGGTGCTTCACAACATTTCGGATAGCGATCCTGTCGTCAACGAAGACTGTCGGATATCCGCCGAATTCGAGGTCGAGCGACACAACGGGCTTGCGGCACTTCTCGTGCATATCAGCCTCAAGCTTCTCAATGACGCTTCTGACCTGATCCTCGACCAGCGCGAGCGAAGCCACGAGCACGCCGTCCACCAGATCGTAGTTTATCAGATTGAAGATATTGAGCTCGCCGTCGAGGTAGTGCTTGTCGGGGTGGCAGACCTTGACCATCGTGCTGAACACGAGCAGGTCATAGTCATACCTTGCGCACTGGTCGCGGGCGCCTGTAATGACCGCCTGCGAGTAATCCGCACTCGGGTCTGAAATGATCAGCGCAAGTCTCTTGCGCGGAGCCTTATTCGTCATTGATATTCCCTCCGATACCGCTCAGATAGCATTATTCCGAATCGCAAAAATATTAATAATATTTTACCCCATTTAGTACAAAAAGTCAAGGCATTAATTCTTAACAATGCGGAGAGCAGCCATATCCGCAAACAAAAAAGCGGCACCGTATAACAGTGCCGCTCATTCTCATTATTTAGCGCCCTTGCGGAGGAGAACCGCCGCTGCCGTCTTGAACATCAGCTTGAGGTCAAGACCCGCGCTGCGTGTCTTTATGTACTTGACATCGCCCTCGACCCACTTGTCGAATTCCATATCGCTGCGTCCCTCTGTCTGGCAGATGCAGGAAAGACCGCCCTTTACGAGGAGCCTGTCCATCTGCTCGGGAGTATAGAGCACTACCTCTCTCGGGAGAGGCGGTCTGGGACCGATAATGGACATATCGCCCTTCAGAACGTTGAAGAACTGCGGGAGCTCATCTATAGAGGTCTTACGGATAAATCTGCCGATACGCGTGATTCTCGGGTCATCGTCAGCCTTGAATGCAAGACCGTCGGACTTGTTCTTCTTCTGCACCTCGGCAAATTTAGCCTCGGCGTCGATACACATCGAACGGAGCTTGTACATCTTGAAGGGCTTGCCGTCCTTGGTGAGGCGAACCTGCGAGAAGAACGGATTTCCCTTATCGTCGAGGTATATGATAAGCGCAAAAATACCCATAGGCACGGCAAGAACCGTCAAAGCTCCTGCCGAAGCCACGATATCAAAAGCGCGCTTTACGAACTCGAAGCCCTTGCCTCCCTTTGGCTTGACCTGAGTATACTTGAGCGTATTGGAAACGCCCATATGTAAAAGGGTCAGCGCACGGTCGTCGAATTTAAGGATAGGGTACTCTGTCACGCCCTTTGCGGGGATAGTAGCCTTGGGCTCCTCGCCCTTTTCGAGCTTATCGAGAACGTCCTGAGTTACATCGTTTTCCGAGAGAAGGATTTCGTTTGCGCGTTTTATTTCAAACATGTCCTTTATCACTTCTCCTTCCGAATAATTGTTGATTACACGTACATCTGTTGCTTGCATCGTTCCACCCTCCGATACTTACAAAAATCTTAGTCGATTTCTTTACACGTATGATTCGCAGAAAAGTATTGTTTCGACAGCCGATATGTTTCCGCTTACCCTAAAAAGCTCATTATTTCTATCAGAAATATCGTCTGTGCACCGAAATAAAGCTGATTCTGCATTCCCTCTCGTAATAATACCAATTATTTAATTTTTAACCGTTTTTCAAATTAAACGCACCCAAAAGGTGTACGATATCATTATACCCCTATAAAACACAAAAATCAAGCGGAAAATAGAGGTAATCGGAAATCAACAGCATTTTTTGGCGCTTTTCACAAAAACATCACATACGACCCAGTCAATATAGCAGACAAAACTATACCATCAGGAAATACAGATAATAATATGGAGTCGTCAATATACGCACCGTATTGTCAAACGTATGTACCAATCGCAATATCCGACAAGCTCAGTCCGATACGGTGTCAGCGATGAATCGTCTGTTGTACTCCTCGGGCTCGACGAAGGTCGGCACCATTCTGCGGAGCGCACTTATCGCCGCCGCGTCGTCGTTCTCGTCGGCAGCCTCGCGTAGCCTGCCGAGCTCGGCTATGAAGCTATCGGGCTCGATATCGCTCTGTCTGCCGATGAATATGAGCTTGTTCTGCGTCTTCTCCAAGCCCTCCTCATTCATCAGGAGCTCTTCCTTTATCTTCTCGCCCTTGCGGAGCCCCGTGAACACTATCGGCACGTCCTCATAGGGCACCTTGCCGTACATACGTATGAGGTTCTCGGCGAGGGTCACTATGCGCACGGGCTTGCCCATATCAAGGACGAATATCTCGCCGCCGTGAGCAATGGCAGCCGCCTCCATAACGAGGCTTACCGCCTCGGGGATAGTCATAAAGTAGCGTATGATATCGGGGTGAGTGACGGTCACGGGCTTGCCCTGCTCTATCTGCTTCCTGAACTTCGGAATGACCGAGCCGTTCGAGCCGAGTACGTTGCCGAAGCGCGTCGTGACGAACTCAGTGCCGCAGCCCTCCTGCTGGGCGAGGTACTGCACTATCATCTCGCAGCAGCGCTTTGAGGCACCCATAACGTTCGTGGGATTCACAGCCTTGTCGGTGGATATCATCACGAACTTCTTCGTCCCGTGCAGCTTGGCGATAGTCGCGGTATTGAACGTGCCGACGACGTTGTTCTTTATCGCCTCCATGGGGCTCTCCTCCATGAGCGGCACGTGCTTGTGGGCAGCCGCATGGAAGACGATATCGGGCTTGAATTCGGCGAATATCTTGTCTATGCGGTCATAGTCGCGGACAGAGGCTATCCTCACCACGAGGTCGAGGCTGTCGCCGTAGTCCATAATGAGCTCCTGCTGGATATCGTAGGCGTAGTTCTCGCAGATGTCGATGATGATGATGCGCTTCGGAGCGTACTTCGCTATCTGGCGGACGAGCTCCGAGCCTATCGAGCCGCCTCCGCCCGTTACCATACAGGTCTTGCCGCTGATGAAGCTGCGCACCTCGTCGTTGTTGAAGCTCACGGGGTCGCGTCCGAGGAGGTCCTCGACCTTGATATCACGTATCGCACCGAGCACATTATGCCCGCTGTCGGACACGAGGTCGCCTATGAAGGGTATGACCTTCACGGGGAGATTGGTCTCCGAGCACATATCGAGTATCCGCTTGCGGTCGTTCTCAAGGAACGACGGTATGCAGAAGACTATCTGCTCTATCTTCATTTCCTTCGCGAAGCGCTTGATCTCGGAGGTATCGCCCACTATCTGCACATCTTCTATCGTCTGACCTATCCTGCTTCGGTCGGCGTCGATTATGCATACGGGGTCGAAAATAGCGGACTCTCTTCCCTTTTCGTCAGGGTGCTCCCTTGCAGCGCGGACCTCGCTTATCAGTGCACTGCACACCTGTCCGCCGCCCACCATCATAGTGCGCTTGTATCTTGCCTCATTTCGTCCCGTGTCTATGAGGTCGATGAAGGTGCTCTTGAAAATGAAGCGGAAGGCGCACACTCCGATGACGGCTATCAGCGTATGGAGCGCGGAATATCCGAGCGTCACTCTCTCAAGTATCATATAGTTTACGGCGCAGGAGCATACCGTTCCGAACAGGACGCCGAATATGCAGGACAGGTAGTCCTTTTTATTGAAATACCGCCACAGCCTGTTATAGGCGCCGAAGAAGGCAAGTCCCAGCAGGCAGGCGATAACGGACACGAAGGTGTTCGCGAATATCATTCTGTGACCGATGCCCGCCTCCATAGCAGACAGGATACTGTTTGAAATCAGAGCCGATATCGTCACGATGAAGGCGTCGGCAACTGCCAGAAGTATCTTGCGGTATTTGAATTTCTGCAAAACCGTTTTCATTACATTTTCCTCTCAAAAACCGATTTTTCGTACATATATTATATCCCATTCCGCCTGTATATGTCAAGTCTGCAGGGAAGGCACAAAGCAGGGGCTTTTTGATAAAAATGAATAAAACAGCATTGATTGTTGACAAAATACTAAAAAAAATGTATAATAGACTTATCAACCACAACAGCAAACGGAGGCGGCTCTATGGAACACAAGGACGAAATATTCAGCAAGATCGCAGAAGCGCTTCTCATCGACTATACAAGCGTATACTATGTAAACGCCGTCACGGGCGAATACCGCTGGTACTCCAACGACTCGGGCTTCCACTCGCTGAAGATACAGCAGAGCGGCAGCAGCTTCTTCGAGGACCTCATCCGCGACGCCGAGAGAGTCGTCTATAAGGACGACCGCTCGATCCTGACCGAGGCTCTGAAAAAGGAGGGCCTCGTAACGAGACTGAAGGAAGGCGCTATGCAGAGCATAGTCTACCGTATGATGATAGACGGCAAGCCCGTCTACCACAAGCTCAGACTGATACGCGGTCTCGGCGAAGCCAGCGACTTCTTCATCTTCGGCGTCATCAACATCGACGAGGAGATGCGTGCAAGGCTCGAAGCTGAAAAGCTCGAGAAGGAGCGCGTCGTATACGACCAGATATCCGAGAGCCTCGCCCTGCACTACGACCTCATCTACTACGTTGACAGCAGGAACTCGTCCTACAGCCAGTTCATCTTCAACAGCATATACGGCAGCCTTCAGCTAAAGGAGGACGGCGTTGACTTCTTCGCCGACGTCATAAGGAACGGAACTCAGCTCCTCCACCCCGAGGACAGAGAGCGCGTAGTTGACGCACTGAGCAAGGATAACCTCATATCCGAGCTTGAAACGAAGAAGCAGTTCGTCACGGACTACCGCCTGCTCATCAAGGGTATGGTGCACCACACGAGAATGACCGCGATGTGGGCGAGCGACAGGCTCCACCTCATCATCGGTGTCGAGAATACCGACGAGGAGGTCAGAAGAGAGCACGAAAAGGGTCTCGCGCTGAGCCACGCCAACGAAATGGCGCGCCGCGACGAGCTCACGGGCGTCAAGAACAGGAATGCCTACCACGAGCTTGAGGAATCCGTGCAGAAGAATATGGACAACGGCGCGAGCTATATGCCGTTCGCGCTCGTGCTGTGCGATATAAACGGACTTAAAGTCACCAACGATACCCTCGGACACAAGGCGGGCGACGAGCTCATACGCTCGGCTTGCAGGCTCATATGCAACGTTTTCACGCACAGCCCGATATTCCGTATCGGCGGCGACGAGTTCGTCGCCTACCTCGGCAGCGACGACTACCACAACAAGGAGGCGCTGTTCGAGCGCCTGCGCGATCAGGTCCACGAGAACCTCAACAGGAAGGACGGTCCCGTGGTGGCGTCGGGCATCGCGACATACGAGCCGCAGACCGACAAGAAGTTCACGGACGTGTTCAGCCGCGCCGACATTATGATGTACGAGGACAAGAACCGCCTGAAATCGGGCTACTATACCCGCGATAAAATGGAAGTGGAGATACCCGAATCGGAAAAGCGCAAGCTCGCTGCCCTCTTCGAGGCTTTCGAGCTCGTATCCGAGGGCGCATATGTCTACCTCTGCGATATGAGATACAACTATTCGCGCTGGTCGAAGGCGGCTGTGGACAGCTTCGAGCTGCCCTCGGAGTATATGTACGAGGCTGGCGACATATGGGAGGAGCGCATCCACCCCGATGACCGCAACGCCTACCGCGCAGGCATAACCGATATCTTTGCAGGCAACGCCTCGGGACACGATATGCAGTACCGTGCAATGAAGCGCAACGGCGAGTACGACGTGTGCACCTGTCGCGGCATAGTGCTCCGCGACGACAACGGCAAGCCCGAATACTTCGGCGGAGTTATCCGCAACCACGGCATACAGGGACACATCGACACGCTGACGGGTCTGAGGAACCAGTACGGCTTCTTCGACGACATCCAGTCGAATATTGTCAAGCACACCAAGGTCATCGTATGTATGGTGGTCATCAGCAAGTTCTCGGAGATAAACGAGGTCTACGGCTACCAGTTCGGCAACAGTGTGCTGCAGAAATTCGGCAGATACCTCTTCGAGCACGTCGGCAACAGCGGAAACGCCTACAGGCTCGACGGCACGAAGTTCGCTGTCCTCTCAAAGACTCAGAACGCCGAGGAGATGCGCGACAATTACAACGACCTCCGCTCGTACTTCCGAAAGGGCTTCACTATAAATGACAGACAGCTGATACTCGACCTCAGCGCAGGTATGATGTGCGTGGACAACTACGAGATAGACCACCAGACCGTCTACGCCTGCCTCAACTTCGCATACAGCGAGTCCAAGCTGAGGAGGCAGGGCGAGCTCGTCGAGTTCTACAACGACCTCACCGAGAACAACCGCCACCGCCTCGAAAAGCTTTACGAGATACGCGTATCCATAATGCAGAATTACCGCGGCTTCTTCCTGCTGTATCAGCCCGTCGTTGACGCCGAGACCGAAAAGCTCGTCGGCGCGGAGGCTCTGCTCAGATGGAGAAACGACGAGTTCGGAATGGTACCGCCCGACCAGTTCATACCTATCCTTGAAAAAGACCCGCTCTTCTGCGAGCTCGGACAGTGGATACTCAGAACGGCTATAAACGGCGCAAAGCTTATTATGGAGGAGCACCCCGATTTCGTCATCAACGTCAACCTCTCCTACACCCAGCTCGAAAAGCTCGACTTCGTGGATATGGTGCTCCGCACGCTGAAGGAGGAGGGCTTCCCGCCCGACCACCTCTGTATGGAGATAACCGAGAGGTGCCGACTGCTTGATATGTACCTGCTCAAGAACGTTATAGTCAACCTCCGCTCGCATGGTATACAGATAGCGCTCGACGACTTCGGAACGGGCTTCTCGTCGGTGGGACTTGTCAAGAACCTGCCGTTCGACACCATCAAGATAGACCGCAGCTTCGTGCTGAGGATAGAGGAGGACGAGAAGGAGCGCGAGCTCGTGAAGTCCTTCGCGGGCATAGCCACCACCTTCGGAGCGAAGGTCTGCGTCGAGGGTATCGAGACAGAGGAAATGCGAGATATACTCCAGCAATATAATATCCAGAGCTTTCAGGGCTACTACTACGGCAAGCCTCTCGAGCTCCGCGATTTCCTTCTGTGGAAGCCTCACAAACCGAAGGAATAAAAAATGGCGGACAGATTTGTCCGCCATTTTCTGCAGGGGACGCCGCCCTCGGCGTCCTTCCGCAACGATCCACGCAACAGCAAAATACGGCTGCCGAGATAGTCTCGGCAGCCGTATTTCTATTGAACTGAAAGGAAGTATTACCGTTAGTTCTGGAACGCTATGCGGAAGAAGTTGTAGAGGTGAGCTCTTATGCAGTTGTCACCGTGGTAACCGCCGTTTACGTAGTGCCATACGTGAGGAACACCGTTCTGCTCGAAGCTGTTGTGGTAGTTCTTGGGGTTGTCGTAAACAGTCTGGTCGTTGCTTCCTGCTGTTATCATCAGGAAGTAGGGCTCCTTGCCGCTGTCCCACTTGAACGAGCCCGTAACGCCGGGAGCGGGGCAGATAGCACCGATGTAGCCGATCTGGTCAGCCATCTTCATACCGATGAGGTGAGACTCGCGTCCGCCCATCGAGAAGCCTGTGATAGCTGTGTTGTCCTTACCTGTGAGAACGCTGTAGTTCTTCTCGATCTCGGGCATAAGGTCCTTTGTGAGCTGATTGATGAAGTTGTCGTAAGCGTTGTTGTTATTGTTGTCCATACCCGAAACTGCGTCCTGAGTAGCGCTTGAGTATACATCGGGGAATACGCATATCATTTCCTTAGCCGCACCCTCAGCGATAGCATTGCCGAGCATCTCGCGGGTATGCATCTCAGCGTTGCCCTTTGTGAGCATTCTGTCGGGGTTCTCGTAGTAGCCGTGGAGAATGTACATTACGGGGTACTTCTTGTTCTTATCGTAGTTGGGAGGCAGGAGAACGTTGTACTTCTTGTTTCTCTTGCAGACATTTGAATAATAGGTCTTGTTCTGAATCTCGCCGTAGGTAACGCCGCCCTTAGCCTGATTTGCGGAATCGGGCTCCTTCTCGGCTATAGTTGATGCCACCTTGGCTGTGAAGTCCTTCATTGAGAGGTGATTGCCCGAAGCAGCCTCAGTAGTTGTGGTCACAACCTGCTGAGTTGCAGCAGTCGTTGTAGCTGTGGGATCCTTCTCGAAGCTCTTTCTCTTGCCGAGAACGAACTCGCTTATCTGAACGAGGTCAGCAACCGTCATCTGACCGTCACCGTTGACGTCGCCTGCCTTGAGGGCAGTACCTGTAAGACCGCTTACTGCGCCCTTTCTTGCGAGCACGAGGTCGAATGTGTCAACCTTTTCGTCGCCGTTGATATCACCTGCGATGACATTGACGGGCTGAACGGGCTTAGGACCATCGATCTTAGTGCCTGCCTTAGCAACGATAGCCTCGTCGATGGAGAAGTCGGATGTGCCCTCCTCTGTCTCAACGTAGAGGATATATCCCGAGCCCTCGGGGAGCTTGTAATTCGTGTTGGAGAGCTGTACGTAGTCGCCGCTGGACTCGCCGCTTGCGATGTGGTCGTACTTAGTCTCGCCCGAAGCGTCTGTGTACTGGAGCGAAAGCATCATATTGCCCGAGCCGCTTGCCGCTACGCTGAAGCTGTACTCCTCGCCTGCCTTGAAGGTCAGCGAATCAAGTGTCTTCATTGCGCCGTGCCAAGCACTGCCGCGGTCGGAAACTGTCAGAGCCTTGCTGCCTGCGTAAGCTGTGCCGCCCGTAGAAACGGAAGCGCCGCCTCTGCCTTCCCACTCGTCCGAGCTCTCCTCGAACGTGTCGTGGTAGTAGTAGCCGTTAGCGTCGGGAGTGATAGGCTCGCGAACGATGGGCTGATCGGGATCCTCGGGGAGGTCCTTGCCGTCGCTCGCCATTGTAACAACGAATGTGGAAACGCTGTTTGCGGGGAGCTGAGCCGTGAACGAGCTGCCGCTGCCCGAAAGACCGCTTATCTTAGCGATATTCTCGCTGCCTGATGTTCTGTAGCCGTCAATGCCAGAAATGCTTCTGCCGCTGAGCTGGAACTCCTGACTAACAGCTCCGCTGCCCTTGTTGATGGCAACGATGGTAGCCTGAGTGTCGCTGTGCTTGTATGCAGAAACGAGGATGTTCGTGTTGGGCTGCTCTGTAGCGTCAACGCGCACATCTCCGGGGCGTACCCACTTCGAGAACTGCGCCATTGCGTAGCCTCTCTTGGATATCTTGCCGTTGTCCCAGAGGAAGCTGTACTGGCGGCGAACATACCACCATACGTATGCGTTCATATTGCCGACAACGAGAGCATTATGGATATTCTCAGCGACCTGTACGCCCTCGGGCCAGCGGTCTGCGGAGTTGCTATCCGAGTTCGGAACGTAGACCTCGGTCATCCATATCTCCTTGCCGCAGTTTTCGAGCGCGGGGAAGTCCATAGCACTGCGCTGTGTTCCATAGAAGTGAGTACCGAACATATCGCAGTTCTCGAATGCCTTGGCATTGTTGAGGATAGCGTTGTAGTAGTCCTTGCTGTAGCTGAAGCTCTCGGGCGACATCATCTTTGCGCTCGTGCCCGCCGTTACGGACGGACCGTAATTCGCGAGGAATGAAGCCGCTCTGTCGGGAGACCAGTATGTCCACTCGCCCGACCAGTCGGGCTCGTTCTGTACGGATACGGAATTAAGGGTAACGCCCTTGCCCTCGCAGAACTTTACAAAGTCGTTGAGGTGCTTTGCGTAGTTAGCCTCGGCGCCGTTGTTGAGGACGTACTGACCGCCTCTCGGGCCGCCCGAGCCGTTGCTTCTCATCGAAGCGGGAGGGTTCCACGGAGTGGCGAATACCGTAGCGCCGAGCTTCTGAGCTCTCTGAGCCGTGGGGATAGCGTTGTTCCACGCGTTCTGCTGGTCGCTTACGAAGATACGGAGAATGGTAAGTCCGAGCTCATTCGCGCCGTTGCCGAAGGCTGTCTGTACCTGCTCGGCTGTCATATCGCCTGTGGTGTTTGCGGTGAGGTTTACGCTCTGCCACTCGGGGTGGTTCATACCGCCGAAGCCGCGTATCCTCTGGTATGTCTTGTTCGTGTTGACGGTGCAGGCGCCTGCCGCATTCGCGTCAAGCTCCTTCGTGAGTGTGCCCACAGGAATTACAGAACCCGCCGAGAATACCATTGTTCCCGCGCAGATACCTGCCAGCACCGATTTGAGCGTTCTTATTCTGCTCATTTCTGATTCCTCCTTAAATAGTAATTACTATTTCCCTGACATATAATGTTATACTGCATATTAATTGTATTTTAATTATGATATATTCATTATACGTTAATAATCCCATACCGTAAACCCACAATACGCAGTTAAGGTGGACAAAATCACTGACTTTTTATGCTTTTGTAACAAAAAAGTATTGACAAATACGTCTGCTTACCCTATAATAAGTATAGTCACATTCATTTATGACGGTTCAGGTGAACAAAATCACAGTTGAAATGTGGCAAATGGGATGATGCTCCGCAAATTGGCGGACAAGCGACCGAGGAGGTCAAGTAAAATGAATAAACCTAAACGGCCTATCATCTGCGTCGTTGCCGCCGAAGCTAACAGTATCGAGCAGAGACAGATACTGCACGGCATCGTCGAAAAGGCGCAGGAGTACGGCTACGATACCGCTGTGCTCTCAAACATATACAACCCGAATATAAGCGTGAACTCCCTCCAGTGCGAGAACAGGATATACGAGCTCGTGCAGTCGGAGCAGATATCGGCTGTGATACTCATTTCCGAATCGTTCGTGAACGAGCAGATACGCGAAGCCATCGCGAATTCGATGCTCACTAAGGACGTGCCGATGATAGTTCTCGGCGCACACCTCGAGGAGTTCAGGGACTCAAAGTTCACATTTCTCAATACGAGCGACGAGGACGACACCGAGGCAATAATCGACCACCTCATCGACAGGCACGGGCTGTCGAATATAGACTACCTCTCGGGCAACGACTACCTCGAACTCTCACGGAAGCGCGCCGAGGGCTACAGGCGTTCGCTCCGCAGGCACGGTATCCCCGTTGACGAGAAGAAGGTGTATTACGGCGACTTCTGGATGACATCGGGCGAGGACCTTGCGCAGAAATACGCCGACGGACTTCTTCCGCTCCCGCAGGCAGTCGCGTGCGCCAACGACTATATGGCATACGGTCTGCTCGACGGCTTCAGGCGGAATAATATCCGCGTGCCCGAGGACGTATCGGTCATCGGCTACGAATACATAAACAAGCGGCTGATGCACTACCCTCTGCTCACGACCTACCAGCGCAACCGCGCCGACCTCGGCAGACGCGCGGTCGAGATGATACACGACAGGCTCGAGGGTATCAGCGAGCCCGAATTCACGCCTCCAAAGGGCAGATTCATTCTCGGCGACAGCTGTCCCTGCGGAAAGGATGTCAACGAATATTTCGTGGAGCTCGAAAACGTCAAGGTCAAGACCGACTACGAGGCGTGGAACCTGTTCAGCTCGCTCGATCAGGAGATAACCGAGAGCAAGAACCTCGATGAATTCGTGCAGATACTGGGAAAATTCCACTGGCTGATACGCGACGCCTACAACGTGGTGCTGTGCCTGCAATCGAACTGGTACGACCCGATGGCGGAGGTGTCCGACGTTATGACCTGCCGCGACGTTATGCCGTGGCTCGACAATTCACCGTTCGAGGTGCACCGCTTTGACTTCGGCGAGATATTCTCGCGCTGTCAGACTCCCGCAGTCTACTACTTCAACCCGATATTCTTCGGTCAGCGTATGTTCGGACACATTATAATACGCTACGACCGCCCCGATACCTACGACGACATCTTCCGCAACTGGATAAAGTCAGTCTCGATATGTCTCGAATTCCTGCGGATGAAGAACGATATCCGCTACCTCACGAGCTGTCAGAACCTCTCCGAGCAGCGCGACACCCTCACGGGTATGTACAACGCCGCAGGACTGGAAAAGTCCTATAATTCGGCGGTTCTGCACGGCAACAAGGAGCTCTACTTCATAATGCTGAGGATAGGGCTTTCGGAGGAGAGTATGTCCATCGAGAACACCGACGACAGGATAAAAGCCGTCCTCGACGCGTCGCGTGCGCTCGACGAGTTCTGCGGAAACCACGATATATGCGGACGCATCAACGACAACACGCTCGTCTGCGTGGTACAGCGAAACGCTCCTCCCGAGCTCCTTGCCGACTGCGTTTCCGCGATACTGCTCCAGCACAGGAAGTATATGGGCTATTACGGCTCGGACTCGTTCGTGTGCGTGTGCGAGCAGTGCTCGGGCATACCGTACAAGGAGATATACGACCTCTGCTCCGCCGAGGCAGACATCAAGGCGAAGCTGCTCGACGAGAAGAAGGTCATCAGCCACTACAAGGAAATGGCGGAGATACGTACATATGTCTACACCCGCCCGACCGAGACCTTCGACAGCGAATCACTGCACGACCTCTTCCCCGGAAGCACGGGCTACCTGAGGAGCGTGTTCAAGCAGTGCTTCGGTATCAGCTTCCATAAGGACTGCATAATCGCGCGTGTCGCGAAGGCGAAGTATTACCTCGCGACGACGACGCTGAACGTCATCGAGATATCCGAGAAATGCGGCTATCTCGACAGCAAATACTTCCTGCGCCAGTTCAGTATGGTCGTAGGAATGACGCCGATACAGTACCGAGTGAGCATACAATACTAAAACAAAAAGCTGTCGGAAAAGCGCGCTGCTCTTAGCGGAACAATTGAAAAGCCAAACCGAATAGGACACAAGCTGATACTTACAATAATGTAGGTATCAGCTTATTTTTATATAAATCCGTTGATTTATTGATGTAATTATGGTAAAATATACTTAACGAATCTCGTATCGGAGGTATCACCATGACTGACAAGGAACAGATTAAAGCTGCCAAGGAATTCGTTTCACGCTGGGAAGGCAAAGGCGACGAGAAACAGGAAACTGCGCTTTTCTGGATAGATTTACTACAGAACGTACTGGGTGTTGAGAATCCCACTTCGATTATACAGTTTGAAAAGCCCGTTGTGATAGAGAAGAACACCAAGTTCATAGACGGCTTTATCCCCTCTACAAAGGTGCTGATAGAGCAAAAGAGCATTGAAAAGAAGCTCGGCAAGACCGCTGTGCAGTCAGACGGTGAGAAACTCACTCCCTATGGACAGGCTTTCCGATACAATAACTATCTCCCCTATGAGGATCGTGCAAGGTGGATAATCGTCTCGAACTTCGAGCGTATCCTCATTTATAACATGAACAAGCCAAACGGTGAGCCTGACGAGATACTGCTGAAAGACCTGCCGAAGCAGTTCTACCAGTTACAGTTTATCGTTGAGCAAAAGTCGGAAATACTGAAAAAAGAGGAACAGATATCCATTGATGCAGGTGAACT